>MDSW01134732.1_pt1 | contig 90294 bp, 89 predicted proteins | sample 811171 | NCBI WGS metagenome assembly MDSW01 (sample SAMN05326641, study PRJNA326480) | marine metagenome | isolation source: seawater | place: Atlantic Ocean: North West | collected 2012
CCCGCAAGGCCTCGATGCTTTGACGGGCGAGGTCGTCGGGAATGTCTTCTTCGGCGAAATCGATGCTGGCCTCGGCGAACGCCATCGATTTGACAAGCCGGTCGCGCCAGTCGTCGTAGCGTCGGGCCAACGCACCCCCCATCTGCGCCAACGCCTGGCGGCGCTGCGCCGCCGTTTCGGCATCGACGAGATCTGCGATTGCCTCGACAGCCGTCAGATCCATCTTGCCGTTCTCGAAGGCGCGGCGGGAAAATTCGCCGGGCCCGGCCGGAACGAGTCCATCCATTGCGCCGAGACTCGTTATGAGAGAATCCAGAACCGCGTGGCCGCCATGAATATGAAACTCGGCCACATCTTCGCCCGTAAAACTGGCCGGTCCAGGAAACCAGAGGACGAGGGCGTCGTCGATCCGCTCGCGCGATTGCGCATCGATATTCGATTCGGGTGCGTAAAGAACGGCGCGGGTCGCATACCGGGGCAGGGGCAGACCCTCTAAATCGGGGGCCAGCATCAACAACGCATCGCCCGCGCGCGGTCCGGATACCCGAACCACCGCGACCCCGGCCCGTCCGGGCGCCGATGAGAGGGCGAAAATCGTGGTCGGATCAGCAGCCATAGACGTCACCAGCACCAGAGCCCAATATCTTGGTGCTCATACTATATATATAATGAGTGGTCTAATCGTCGGGATGAAGCATCAGCCGCTCGACCGGGCGGCCGTTCTGAAGGTGCTCGGAAATGATCTCGTCGATGTCCTCGGCGTTCTCGGCGCGATACCAGATTCCTTCCGGATAGACGACGATGGTCGGGCCGAGTTCACAACGATCCAGACAACCGGCCTGATTGATCCGGGTTTTCTCGATCCCCAGTTCCTTGACCCGGGCCTTCATGTAATTGCGGAGTTGCACCGCGCCCTTGCGCGCGCATGAGCCGCGTTCGTGCCCTTCGGGCCGTTCGTTCATGCAAACGAACACGTGGTTGTCGTAAAACGGCGCCAAGCCGTCCGCATCGCTCATCGATCAGTCTTCCTTTTCGTCTTCGGCGGATTTCCCCATCTGCGACCAGAACATCCGCTGCATCTGTTCCCAGCCCTGGATACCGGCCGGCAGCCACGTTTTGAACATGGTCTCCGGGTCCATCGCCTGCAAATTGGCGCGCATCCGTTCTTCGACTTCCTTCATCATCGCTTCCTGAAGAGGCTTTACATCGGGAAGTCCGAAAAACGTCCGTGCCTCTTCGGGCGTGCAATCGATATCGATCTTGACCTTCATGGCTGCCCCTCTCATGGTCTGCGGACGCTTGGAACGCGCCGGCCCCGACAAGGTAAGCGGGGAGAGGGCACGCTGCAACGGCCCTGTCCCGGCCGACGGAAAGGAGCTTTATGTCCCGCAATCACCTTGACCGAGAAACGTCTCCCTACCTCCTGCAGCACAAGGACAATCCGGTGCACTGGTACCCGTGGGGCGACGAGGCGCTCGCTCAGGCCAAAGCCCAGAACAAACCGATCCTGCTCAGCGTCGGCTACGCGGCTTGCCACTGGTGTCACGTGATGGCGCACGAGAGTTTCGAAGACCCCGCCATCGCCGATGAAATGAACCAGCTTTTCATCAACATCAAGGTCGACCGGGAAGAGCGCCCGGACATCGACAACATTTATCAGACCGCGTTGCAGCTTTTGGGCGAGCACGGCGGCTGGCCATTGACGATGTTCCTGACACCGGACGGCGATCCATTCTGGGGCGGCACGTATTTTCCGCCCACGCCGCGCTATGGCCGGCCCGGTTTCGACCAGGTGCTCAAGTCGATTTCGCACACCTATCAGAACGCGCCCGATCAGGTCGACGGCAATGTCGGCGCGATCCGCGACGCCATGGAGAACGCATTGGCGCCCAAGGGCGGCGGCGCGATGTCGCTGGAAACCCTCGACCAGATCTCGGCCGCCGCCGTCCGCATGGTCGACCCCTATGCCGGCGGCACCCACGGCGCGCCCAAGTTTCCGCAACCGATGTTTTTCCGTTTTCTGTGGGCGGCGCATCTCAGATCCGGGAGCGCCATCTTCGCCGACGCGGTCATCCTCAGCCTCGACAACATGTGTCAGGGCGGCATCTACGACCACCTGGGAGGCGGCTTCGCGCGGTATTCGACGGACGACCGCTGGCTCGCGCCGCACTTCGAGAAGATGCTCTACGACAACGCACTTCTGCTGGAACTGATGAGCGACGCCTACCTCAAAACGAAGAGCCCGCTTTATAAGCAGCGCGCGGCGGAAACCGTCGGCTGGCTTCTTCGCGAGATGAAAAACGGCAAGGAGGGCGCTGACGGGTTCGCCTTCGCCGGCGCGCTCGACGCCGACAGCGAGGGCGAAGAGGGCAAGTTCTACGTCTGGTCGCTGGACGAGGTTCGCGAGGTCCTCGGTGACGACGCGGACGCGTTCGCGGCCGTTTACGACGTCACGCCGGGGGGAAACTGGGAAGGGAAGACGATCCTCAACCGGCTGCACACCATGGACTGGGACGAAACGCGGGAAGAGGTGATGGCGCCGCTGCGCGAAAAGTTGCTGGCGCGCCGCGCAACCCGTATCCGCCCGGGCCGCGATGACAAGATCCTCGCCGATTGGAACGGTCTCGCGGTCGCCGGTCTGGTGCGCGCGGGAATCGTTTTCGACGAACCCGCGTGGGTCGGACTCGCCAAGGATGTGTTCGCCTGGGTGAAAACCAACATGACGGCGGATGACGGTCGCCTGCGCCACTCGTTCTGCGCCGGCCAGCTGCAGCATCCGGCGATCATCGACGATTACGCGAACATGGCCCGCGCCGCGCTTTTTCTTTCCGAGGCGACCGGCGACGCCGGTTACATCGCCGACGCCGAAACCTGGGTTCATATCGCCGACGATCATTATCTCGACAAAGAGGGCGGCGGCTATTTCATTTCCGCCGACGATACGCCGGGACTGGTCGCGCGGCCGAAACCGATCTTCGACAACGCGCAACCCGCCGGCAACGGGACCATGGCGGAAGTGCTGGTGCGGCTCTGGCTGATGACCGGCAAACCGGCCTACCGAAGCCGCGCGGAAAGTCTCGTCGAGACCTTCATCACGGAAGAGGCGGCCCACAACATTCACCATCCGACGTTGTTGATCGCCTGGGAGATGCTGATGCGCGGCAAGCAGATCGTCATCGCCGGCGATCCGGCGGACGACGACGCCCAGGCGCTTGCCGATGTGGCGCTGAAGACGCCCAACCGGCTCAGCGTCGTCACCCGCGTGCCGCCCGACGCCGAACTTCCCGACGGTCACGCCGCCGCTGGCAAGGGGGCAGTCGACGGCAAACCCGCCGCCTATGTCTGCGTCGGTCCGACCTGCTCACTGCCCGTCAATGACCCGGACGCGCTCGCCGACGCATTGGGCAACAACGGATGACTGAATACGTCTCCTTCAATTCCCCGATCGGGGCTTTGACGGTTTTCGCCGAGAGCGGCGCCCTGATCGTAATCGAAGCGGGCGCCGTACCAGGGGCAGGGAGCGCAGATCCGTTACTTATCGAAGCGCGCCGCCAGATCGACGATTATTTCGACGGCAAGCGCAGGGACTTCGACCTACCGCTCAACCCGGCAGGGACGCCGCGCCAACGCAAGATCTGGGCGTTGATGGCGAAAATTCCTTATGGCGAAACCCGCACCTACGGGGCGCTTGCGAATGCCGTTAAAAGTTCCGCACGCGCCGTCGGCGGCGCCTGCGGGCGTAATCCGCTGCCGATTATTATCCCGTGCCACCGGGTACTGGGCGCAAACGACGCCATCGGCGGCTATTCGTTCGCGGACGGGGCGGAGACCAAACGTCAGCTGTTGACGCTCGAGGGTGTGCGCCTCGGCCTGATCTGATTCCTTGTCGGGAACGGCTACGCCCCCCATATTTCCGTTAACACCAATGAAACGGGGAGGATATTCATGGTCAAAGCCATTCGCGTATACGAAGCCGGCGGTCCCGAGGTTCTGAAATGGGAAGACGTCGAAGTCGGCGATCCCGGCCCGGGCGAAGTCCGCATCAAGCAGAACACCGTCGGTCTCAACTACATCGACGTCTATTTCCGGACCGGGCTTTATCCGGTCGAGTTCCCGGCGATCATCGGCATGGAAGCCGCCGGCGTTATCGATGCGGTGGGCGACGGCGTGGACGAGTTCAAGGTCGGCGACCGGGTCGCCTATCCGATGGTGCCCGGCGCATATACGGAAATGCGCTGCATGCCGACGTTGAAAGTGGTCAAGCTGCCGGACGCCATCGACGACCAGACGGCAGCCGCGATGATGCTCAAGGGCCTGACCGCGCAGTATCTGTTGTTCAGGACGTACAAAGTCCAACCGGGCGATAACATCCTTGTTTACGCCGCCGCGGGGGGTGTCGGGCTTATCCTCTGTCAATGGGCGAAGAAACTGGGTGCGACCGTGATCGGCTGCGTCGGTTCGAAGGAAAAAGCCGAACTCGCCGTCGCCAACGGCTGCGATCACCCGATCCTGTATCGCGACGAAAACATTCCCGAACGGGTCAAGGAACTGACCGGCGGCGAAGGTGTCGCGGTCGCCTACGACAGTATCGGCAAGGCGACGTTCATGGACAGCCTCGACAGCCTCAAGCCGTTCGGCACGATGGTGACGTACGGGAATGCATCGGGTCCGGTCGAGGCGTTCAACCCGGGCATCCTGGCGCCCAAGGGTTCGCTTTACGTGACCCGCCCGACGCTGGGCACCCACACCGCAACCCGCGAGCTCGTCCTCGACGGCACCAAGCATCTGTTCGATGCGGTAACCTCGGGCGACGTCAAGATCTCGGTCAACCAGACGTATGAGCTGAAAGACGTGGCCAAGGCACACGCCGAACTCGAAGCCCGTGAAACGACCGGCTCGACGGTCTTCACCGTCTAAGCGACAACCGATAATTCCGAAAGCGCCGGTATGCCTGTCATGCCGGCGCTTTTTCTTGGATCATTCGCGGATCGGATTAACCGGCAACCTAATCGGTCCCTCCAATGCTGGCGCTCGACCGCTGTCGCTCCTAAGCTATATCCACGATGGGCAAATCAAGACGAGGCCACAGGCCTCTCTGTAACGGGCACCCGACATGCTGATTGCCGAGATCGATCCGGAACATCTGGAAGGCGGTCTTGCCGACGTATACGCCTATTGGTTCAAAGCCAAGGGCGACGCAAAGATCGGTCCGTCCTGGTCGGCCTTCGACATGCTCGAGTTGCCGCCGAAGCTGCTACCCTCCATTTTGGTGCTCGATATCGCCGAACCGGTCAAAAATAGCGTCTATCGCTACTGGGGCCGGGAACTGACCTATATTCACGGCGTCGACATGACCGATAAATGCCCCTACAGCCTCAGGCCGCAAGACCTTGCCGATCAGCTTTTGACCGATCACACCAAGGTGGTGAACAGCAAAAAGCCGCTTTGCGGCCATTACATCTTCGAGACGTTCGATCATTACAAGCTGACGCATTCGATGATCCGGCTGCCGCTGTCGAACGACGGCATGACGGTCACGAACATCGTTATCGCCACCGATTATTCGCAAACGTCGCTCGAGATGATCAACAAGTTCCGACAGGACTACCAGGAAGGGCTCCGGCGCCGGGCCATCGCCTGAGCGGCAGGCCCGGCCACCGATTTACTGATTCATTGAATCGAAGAAATCGTCGTTGTTCTTGGACGTCTTGATCTTGTCGAGCAGGAACTCCATCGCGTCGACCACGCCCATCGGCATGAGGATCCGGCGCAGCACCCACATCTTGGCGAGCGTGCCCTTGTCGACCAGTAGCTCCTCTTTCCGGGTGCCCGACTTGGTGATGTCGATCGTCGGCCACACACGCTTGTCGGAAAGCTTGCGGTCGAGGATGATTTCCGAGTTACCGGTCCCCTTGAATTCTTCGAAGATGACTTCGTCCATGCGCGAGCCGGTGTCGATCAGCGCGGTCGCGATGATCGTCAGCGAGCCGCCTTCCTCGATGTTGCGCGCCGCGCCGAAGAACCGTTTCGGTCGCTGCAGCGCGTTGGCGTCGACACCACCGGTCAAGACCTTGCCGGACGACGGCACGACGGTGTTATAGGCGCGCGCGAGGCGGGTGATCGAGTCCAGAAGGATGACCACGTCGCGTTTGTGCTCGACCAGGCGCTTCGCCTTTTCCAGCACCATCTCCGTGACCTGCACGTGACGCGTCGCGGGTTCGTCGAACGTCGACGAGATCACTTCGCCGCGCACGGTGCGCGCCATGTCGGTGACTTCCTCGGGCCGCTCGTCGATCAGCAGGACGATCAGGTAGCATTCCGGATGATTACGCGCGATCGAGTTGGCCATGTTCTGCAGCATGACCGTCTTACCGGTCCTGGGCGGCGCCACGATCAGGCCGCGCTGGCCCTTGCCGAGCGGGCTGACGAGGTCGAGCACCCGGTGCGTCGGATCCTTCACTTCCGGATCGTCGATCTCCATCTCCAACCGCGCTTCGGGATAAAGCGGCGTCAGGTTATCGAAGTTGATGCGGTGACGAACGGCGCCCGGATCTTCGAAGTTGACCTTGTTGATCTTGAGGAGGGCGAAATAGCGCTCACCCTCTTTCGGCGCGCGGATTTCTCCTTCGACGGTATCCCCTGTCCTGAGCGAAAAGCGGCGGATCTGGCTCGGGCTGACGTAGATATCGTCCGGTCCCGGCAGATAGTTGGCTTCCGGACTGCGCAGGAACCCGAAGCCGTCTTGCAGCACCTCGAGCACCCCGTCGCCGAAGATCGCAATGTCGTCTTCGGCAAGATGCTTGAGGATCGCGAACATCATGTCCTGCTTCCTGAGCGAACTCGCGTTCTCGATCTCCAGCTCTTCGGCGTAGGCCAGAAGGTCTGCCGGTGATTTTTCTTTGAGGTCCTTGAGATTCATGTATCTGCTTCGATTATCGGTTTCGGGGGGAAAAGGAAAAAAGGTGATATGCCGAAACGGCCGGGTCCCTCGGGACCTGTGGCGCGGCTTTTTCTCGTGCCGCTCAGAAGTTCAGGCAATCACAGTAGGTCGGAACGCGTCCGGTTAAGATGGCAAACGATTACGATAGTCGGTGCACCCTGTCAATTGGCTTTTCAGAAAGGCTTCACGACGGCCATGATGACGATCACGATCATCAGGACGGTCGGTATCTCGTTGGCGATCCGGTAAAACTTGTGGCCGCGCGTATTCCGGTCGGCCTCGAAGTCCTTTCGCCACTTCGCCATCAGCATGTGCGTCACCATCAGCCCGGCCACGCACGTCAGTTTGACGTGCAGCCAGCCGGATGAAAAATCCTGGTACGCCAACAAGAACCCGCCCGCGATCAGCGACACGACCATCGCCGGGTTCATGATCGCGCGTAGCAGTCGCCGTTCCATGACTTTCAACGTTTCCGAGAGCTCGGAGCCCTGTTCAGCGTCCGCGTGATAGACGAACAACCTGGGCAGATAGAGCAGCCCCGCCATCCACGCGATCACGGCAATGATATGCAGCGCCTTCAGCCAGAAATATGCGGTGCCGTCCATAACCCTCTACCGTGTTTCACGCCCACGCGCATTTGCCGCAGTGTTCCGGGCAGATCCGCCCACCGTCGCCCGATATCCGTGGCCCATCCGCATGAACGGCTTTCCTGACCAACCCCGCCATCGCGGCAACGAACGACGGGTGCGTACCGACCGACGCGATCCGGGTGTAGCCCGGTACACCGTGTTCTTCCGCCAACTCACGGTATTCGATATCCAGTTCGACCAGCGTTTCCGAATGCTCGGAAACGAACGCAATGGGTACCACGATCACCGGCACGCCGTCAGCCCCGGCCCGTTTGATTTCGTCATCCGTCGACGGCCCGATCCATTCCAGCGGCCCAACCTGACTTTGGTAGCACACCACCCAATCAAGCCCGTCGATTGCAAGTCGTTCAACCACCGCGTCTGCGGTCCGTTCCACCTGCCATTGATACGGATCGCCGGCGGCGACGACTTTTTTGGGCAGACCATGTGCGGAAAAAAGCACCCTCGGTTCCCGTCCGGTGCTCGCCTCCGCGTAGGCATTGCGGATCAGCGACACCTGCGCATCGATCCAACCGTCCGTCTGCGGATAACAGCAGATCTCGACGGTTGGCGCGGAAATCCCGGCCGCCGTGGCTGCACGATGCCAATCCTTGATCGATGACCCGCTCGTGGTTGTCGAATATTGCGGATAAAGCGGCAGCAGAATGATCTTATCCGGGTCGAATTTTTTGACGTCCTTGGCTGTGGCGTCGCTCATCGGATGCCAATAGCGCATGCAGATGAAGGTTTTGACCGTCCCCAGATCGGGGCACTGCTTTTCCAGTGCCTGCGCCTGTTCGACGGTGAGTTCGAGAAGTGGCGACTTTCCACCCAAATTATCATAAATCTCGCGGGCGATCGGCGCGCGGCGGCGCGAGATCAGCTTCGCCAGCAACCAGCGAAAGGGTTGCGGCACCTGGATGATCGCCGGGTCTGAAAACAGGTTGAACAAAAACGGTTCGACTGCATCCGGACTGTCGGGGCCGCCCAGGTTAAACAGGACGACGGCGGTTTTCATCGCTTACCCCGGATCCTGTCGATCACACGCCCGACGTTTTCAGGCGGTGTTTGCGGCACGATACCATGCCCCAGGTTAAACACGAACCGGCGACCCTTCGTCTGTTCGAGGATATCGTCCACGGCCCGATCCATCGCGTCGCCGCCGACGACCAGCACGCGGTTATCCAGATTCCCCTGCAACACGCATGTCTCCGGGATTTCCCGCATCGCCCAGTCGAGCGGTACGGAATGATCGAGCGACACCCCGTCGACGCCGGTTTGTTTCACATATTCAGGAATCATCACGCCACCTTGCCTCGGAAAACCGATGATCGGCACGTCGGGCGCCGATGCTTTCACGTTTTCTACGATGCGGCGGGTCGGTTCGATCACCAAAGATCGAAATTGCGATACGGAAAGCACGCCGGCCCAACTATCGAACAGCTGCAGGACCTCGGCGCCGGCCTTTACCTGTTCGATCAGATAACGCGACGTCGCGTCGACCAGAATATCCATCAACCTGGCGAATTCGTCCGGTTGCCGATACGCCCAACCCCGCGCGCGTTCGCACTCCGTCCGGCCCCTCCCCTCGACCATGTAGACGGCAACCGTCCAGGGCGAACCTGCGAAACCGATCAAACCCGTCGTTTTCGGGATTTCCACCGATAACCGTCGGATGGTCTCGAATACCGGCGCCAGATTATCGACGACCCCGTCGACATTCAAAATCTCCAGCCCCTTCGCATCCCGGATCGGCTCCAACACCGGTCCTTCGCCCTGTTTGAACGCCACTTTCTGGCCCAGGGCATCCGGGATCACCAGGATATCCGCAAACAGGATCGACGCGTCGAAGCCGAACCGTCGGAGCGGCTGCAAAGTCACCTCGACCGCCGCGTCAGGTGTGTAGCAGAATTCCAGGAACGAACTGATGTTCGCGCGGACTTCACGATATTCCGGCAGATAGCGGCCGGCCTGACGCATCATCCAGACCGGCGGCGGTGAAACCACATCCCCTTCGAAGACGCGGATAAAAGGTTTAACCGAACGATCCGCCGTCCGGGACGTTTGGGAATTAAGGGGCATTATGTGGCTCTTTCGCTCGCTTCATGAGCTTCGGGCTTACTTCTATAGACTCTATATATAAAGAAAATAGTAGTTGTAATTGGACCAATGAATCCTGGGGATTATGTATCATCCACAGGTTATCCAGACCTGGCGCATCCTTAGGTTTATTGCCGCAGCACCGCAAGTATTTTTCGTCTCCGGAAAAAGTATCAATGATTCCAATACCCTTTGCCGATTACCTAAAAACTCTCTAAAACCGCAGGAACTTGGGGTTTTTATGTTATCCCAAGACCTTACAGGGGACTTCAAAGATTTACACACTTGGACAACGTGTGTATCCCGTAAGCTCGTTATGGGTATTAAAGACCGATTTTAGAGCCTTGTAAGTTATCCACAATTTCATCCCCTGCCTTATAAGGCAGTTATACGGGGACCGAAGGGCGGCGATATGCAGGAATTTCATCTCCATCTGGTTTCCGATTCAACAGGTGAGACAGTCACTCTGCTTGCCCGCGCCTGCCTCGTCCAGTTCGATGATATCCAGGTGCGTGAGCATCTGTGGCCGATGGTGCGGACCGTCGACCAGGTGCGCGAAGTCATGGAGCGGATACGCGAGCAGCCGGGGTTCGTTATCTTTACGCTGGTCGACGAGAAGAACCGCCTTGCCCTCGAAGAAGGTTGCCGTATGAACCAGATACCGTGCATCCCGGTTCTGGACCCGGTCGTTGCCGCATTGGGTGCTTATCTCAATGCCAAGAGCCGGCCCCGGCCCGGCGGCCAGCACGCCATGGATCAGGAATATTTTAACCGGATCGAGGCAATGCAGTTCGCCCTCGCCCACGATGACGGGCAGATGACGCATGAACTTCGCAATGCCGATGTCGTCCTGGTCGGGGTGTCGCGGACTTCGAAAACGCCGACCTGTATCTATCTCGCGAACCGTGGCATCAAGGCGGCCAACATTCCTTATGTGCCGGGATGTCCGCTTCCTGAAGAATTGTTCCTGAAAGACGGCCCGGCCGTCGTCGGCTTGACCAACGATCCGAAGCGCCTGATTGAAATTCGCCGCCAGCGGCTTCGCTTCCTGGATCAGGATCCGGACACGGATTACGTGGACGAAGAAGCGGTGAAAGAAGAAGTCAACAGTGCGCGGCGTCTGTTCACTGAAAACGAATGGCCGACGATCAATGTGTCGCGTCGCTCGATCGAGGAAACGGCGGCAACCATCCTTCAGCATCTTGCCCGGCTCCAGGGTGAAGACGACACCTCGTGAGTACTCCGGGCCTTATTCTCGCATCGAAAAGCCGCGCCCGGCGCATGGTGCTTGAAAATGCCGGGGTTCCTTTTGACTGGTGCGATGCCGGTGTCGATGAAGACAAGATCAAGCGCGAGTCTCTGAGTGAAGGCGAGACGCCGGACAAACTGGCGCTCAGCTTGGCCTGTGCGAAGGCTGTTTCGCCCAATGTCAGCCAGGACCGCCTGGTCCTCGGATGCGATCAGGTCCTTGCGCTTGAGGACAGATTTTTTGACAAGCCTGCCGATCTGAATGCCGCGCGCGATCATCTGAGGGCGTTCAGCGGTCAGGTTCATCAACTGATTTCCGCGGTTTGACTGGCCGAGCAGGGCACCGTCACATGGTCTCACGTGTCGATCGCAAACATGCATGTGCGCCAACTAAGCGATGAATTCATCGAGACGTATCTGAATGCTGAAGGGGACGGGGTTCTGACATCCGTCGGCGCCTACCTGCTGGAAGGCCGAGGGGCACAGTTGTTCGAGCAGATCGACGGGGATTACTTTACCGTCCTCGGATTGCCCCTTCTTCCCCTATTGGAAGAGTTGCGGAAACGGGGCATTCTCCCCGCATAGAGGAGCGCGTCATGCCGTCAGCAACCGCGAAAACCATTAAAGCCGGGGTTATCGGCTGGCCGGTCGAACATTCCCTGTCGCCACGTCTGCACGGGTTTTGGCTGGATCGTTACGGGATCGACGGGATTTATCTCCCCTTGCCCGTGGCACCGCCGAATATCGAAGACGCAATCCACGCGTTACCGAAGCTGGGTTTCGTTGGCGCCAATGTGACCGTGCCTCACAAGGAAGCCGCATTTCGGACGGTGGATAGTCTGAGCGAAACCGCCCGCAAGATCGGGGCGGTGAACACCATCGTTTGCGACGAAGACGGGGAACTCTTCGGCGATAACACGGACGCGTTCGGTTTCATCGAAAACATTCGTTCCACTGCGGCGGCATGGCGGGGAGATGCCGCGCCCTCGTTGGTCCTGGGTGCCGGTGGGGCTGCGCGTGCGGTGATCGCAGCACTGATCGATGCCGGCGCACCGGAAATCCGGCTTGCCAACCGCACCCGGGAAAGGGCTGACGAGTTGTTGGCACATTTCGGGGCGCCGTTGACGATTGTCGCTTGGGATGATCGTAACGACGCGATGGCCGGTGCCGGTACGTTGGTCAACACGACGACGTTGGGGATGACGGGGAACCCGCCGCTGGACGTCGATTTATCGGGGCTGAACGATGACGCGGTCGTCAACGATATCGTCTATGCACCGCTTGAAACGGCGTTATTAAAAGCGGCGGCATCACGCGGGCTCGTCGCCGTTGACGGCTTGGGCATGTTGCTGCACCAGGCACGGCCCGGTTTCGAAGCCTGGTTCGGAACGCGGCCGACTGTTGACGAAGAATTGCGTGCACATGTGTTGGCCGGACGTGACGGCGGCTGATGTTTATCCTCGGATTGACCGGATCGATCGGGATGGGCAAGACCGTGGCGGCCCGCGCGTTCCGGCGCGAAGGCCTGCCGGTACACGATTCGGACGCGGCGGTGCATGAACTGATGGGCAGGCGCGGTGCGGCCGTCGAACGGGTCGCCGCAGAATTCCCAGGCGTCGTGCAGAACGGCGCCGTCGACCGCGCTTTGCTGGGGAAACGGGTCTTCGGTGACGAACCGGCGCTTCGCCGTCTCGAGGCGATCCTCCATCCGATGGTGCGTGAACGTTCGGACGTATTTCTGAAAATGCATGCGCGGTTGAAGACCCCTGCGGTGGTGCTCGATATCCCGCTGTTGTTCGAAGGCGGTAACGAAAATCGCTTCGACGCGGTCGCGGTTGTGAGTGCACCTTATCGCGTGCAGCGCCAGCGCGTCCTCGCCCGCCCCGGGATGACCGAAGAGCGGTTTCAGGGTATCCTGAAACACCAGATATCGGATGAAATGAAGCGTAGAGCAGCAGATTTTGTGATTTTTACGGGCCTTGGCCGCGCTCACAGCTTGCCCATCATACGCCGAATTGCGACAATCGCGAAGTGCACACAGGGGACACACTGGCCCCCCTTCCGGGTGTAAGGAGCGGATCGCATGCGGGAAATCGTTCTCGATACGGAAACCACGGGTCTCGATCCGGCGTCGGGTCACCGGATCGTCGAAATCGGTTGCGTGGAGCTTTTGAATCATGTGCCGACCGGCGAGGTCTATCATCAGTACATCAACCCGGAACGGGACATGCCCGCCGAGGCCGAACGGGTCCATGGATTGAGCGAGGACTTCCTCGCCGGTCATCCGGTGTTCGCCGATATCGCCGCCGACTTCGTGAATTTCGTCGGCGATGCGCCGTTGGTCATTCATAATGCTGCGTTCGATATGGGCTTTATCAACGCAGAGCTGTCGCTCGCCGGCTGGGCCAGCATCGACAAACGCCGCGCCATCGACACGGTCAGCATGGCGCGCAAGAAGTTCCCCGGGGCGCAGGCCTCGCTTGATGCGCTCTGCCGCCGGTTCGGGATCGATCTCAGCGAACGGCAGATGCATGGCGCGCTTCTGGATGCGCAGTTACTGGCAGCGGTCTACCTGGAATTGCTGGGCGGTCGGCAGCACGGCATGGATTTGGCGGCGGAAGCCGCTGTGGCGCGGACGTCTTCACCTGACACGGAGGCAGTCGAAATCTCGGCATCCGGGCGGCGTGAAGCACGGGCACATGCCGCGAGCCAAGACGAACTGGCGCGCCATGCCGAGTTCCTGAGCAAAATCAAAGACCCGATTTGGTTGCGCCCATAGGCGCACGACCGAACAGCGCCCATAGGCGCACGACCGAACAGTGCCCTTATACACACGACTGAGCTGCGCCCATAGGCGCACGAACACATAAAATCCTCAGGGTAACCCGTAATTACTCGGCGTCTGCGTTCGCAGCCGTATTGTTGGCCGCCTGTTGTTCGGCGACGCGGCGCTGATACATCGACGCAAAGTCGACAAGACCCAGCATAACCGGCGGGAACCCACCGTCGCGGGTGACGTCGGCGACGATGTTCCGGGCGAACGGGAACAGCAGCCGCGGGCACTCAACCATCAATACGGCCTGACGATGTTCGTCCGGGAGATTGAGGGTGAACGCGCCGGCATAAACCAGCTCAAGGATAAAGCCCTTGGTGTCACCGACATCGCAGTTGGCGTTGATCGTGACCGAGACTTCGAAGTGGTTCTCGCCAAGCGACTTGGCGTTAACCTGAATATCGATATTGATATCCGGCGACGTGGATTGCATCTGGCCGAAAATGGCAGGCGCATTGGGAACTTCAAAGGACAGATCCTTGACGTACTGCGCATTGATCGTGAGCGGAACGCCTTGCGGTTGGTCTTCCGCACCGGGCGTCGGCGGCGTGATTTCGTCGGCCATGTGGCTCTCCTCAAGCGATTGCGCGCTTCTGGTACCATGTCTTCTCGGGATGGACAACAACCGAGCGGCGTATTGACCGCGGCTTATGACCGGTCGTGATCGCCGTGATCGATACGCCGCTTCGGGGGATCTTCATCGTCGTCGGTGACGTCCTGGTACTCGCCGTCGATGACCGGACCGTCACCGGGCCGCTGGCCAGGTCGGCCCGCCCCGGGATGACCGCCGTGGGTCGAATAAGACCGATGCGAATAATGGACATCGGCGCGGGCGACCACGCGCCGGCCGATTTCACTCGCCAGCCAGCGGCGAAACGGCGGGACGAACAGCAGAAAACCGACCGAATCCGTGACGAAACCGGGTGTCAGCAACAACACACCGGCAATCACCAGACAGACCCCGTCGAACAGCTCCTGCACCGGCATCCGGTTCGCTTCGAGGTTCTGTTGAATGCGAAACAGGACCGAAAGCCCCTGTTGGCGCAGCATCGCCGTGCCAATCACAGCGGTCAGGATGACGATACCGATGGTCGGCCAAAGGCCGATAAGCCCGCCGACCTTGATGAACACCGAAATTTCAATGATCGGTACCGCGATGAAAGCGATAAGGAGAATGAATGCCATGGTTGCCTTGTCCCGAACGGCTGGTCGGCTTATTTAAGTCGTATATCGGCGATCGCAACCTTACGCGGCGATTGCCGATATTGTGGACGCGGCGGTCCTGAGCCGATACCTTGTTCGGGACCGCTTGATAAGAGGCGGCATAATGTTTGTGCGTCTCCGCATACGACAACAGGCAAGGCCCTGAGGGTCAAGGATATCATGGGCGGCGAATTTCAGTTCTTCGACATCATCATACTGGCGATGATTGCCGGCTTTCTCATTCTGAGGCTGCGCCGGGTGCTTGGCCGCCGGGACGGTCACGAGGGCGGTTATCACGACCGGTTCCGCGACCGTGAACAGGTGGAGCAAGACGCCAAGCAAGGCGAGGATAACGTGGTACAGCTGCCAGACCGTAGCGAAGATGCTGCCGATGCGCCGCCGCTCGATCTCGATAAGGATGATCCGGTCGCGGCCGGTCTGACGCAGATTCGTGTTGCCGATCCGAGCTTTGGCCCGGACGAGTTCATCGAGGGTGCGAAGATGGCCTTCGAAATGATCTTGAACGCCTTTTCGTCCGGTGACCGCAAGGCGTTGAAAGGTCTGCTCAGCCCGGACGTTTACAAGAATTTCGACGAGGCGATCACCGAGCGCGAGCGCGCCGGCGAGGTCCTTGAGGATACACTCGTCGGTATCCGCTCGGCAAAGATCGTCGAAGCGGCGATGGACGGTCATCACAGTGTTCTCACCGTCAAGTTCGTTTCCGAACAGATCAGTGCGCTTCGCGATGCCGAAGGGAACATCATCGACGGCAACCCGAACGAGGTGATCGACGTCACCGATTTCTGGACCTTCTCGCGCGATACCCGGTCGTCGGATCCGAACTGGACGCTGATCGGCACCGAAAGCAATAACTAACGTGCGTATCCGGGCTCCGCGCGTTCCTTCGATCCTCTCGACGGTTTCGCTCGCGGCGCTGATGCTGCTGACGGCGTGTGCCGATCTCGGGCTGCCGATCCCCGAACCGCAAGCGCCTTCAGACGAACCGTCGGCTTTAACCCTGACTAAAATTGAGTTCGATGACCTCGAAAGTTGGGATGGGGAGAACTTCGCATCGGTCCTGCCTGCGCTGATCCGCTCGTGTGACGCGATCGAGAAGAAAGCATCCGATACGCCGTTCGGCAGCGACGAGCGCATGGGCACGATCGCGGACTGGAAATCGATTTGCGCGGACGCGCGGATCATCCGTCCCGGCAATCAGATCGAGGCCAAGTATTTCTTCGAAAGCCGCTTCGTGGCCTACACGGTGGGCGACAGGAACGCACCGGAAGGTCTGTTCACCGGTTATTACGAACCGGAACTTCAGGGCCGTTGGGCACCGGAAGCCGAATACCAGATCCCGATCTATTCACGCCCCCACGATCTGGTTTCCATCGACCTTGGACAGCACCGCGCTGAGCTCAAGGGGACGCAGCTGGCCGGCCGCGTCATCGACAACAAACTGATCCCTTATTTTTCCCGCGCCGAGATCATGGGCGGTGCATTACGCGGCCGCGAGTTGGAAATCATGTGGGTGGCCGATCCCGTGGACGCGTTCTTCCTGCACATTCAGGGATCCGGGCGGGTCAGGCTGGCCGACGGCTCCACCGTGCGCGTCGGTTATGCCGGGCGTAACGGGCGGCGCTACACGTCGATCGGGCGCGAGCTTGTGGCCATGGGAGCGATGCGTCTCGAAGACGTCACGGCGCCCGCTATCAGGGACTGGCTGCGCGCCAATCCGGCCGCGGGCACCCAGTTGATGAACAAGAACGAGTCTTTCGTCTTCTTCCGGGTTGTCGAGGGCGAGGGCCCGCTCGGCGCGCAGGGTGTGCCGCTGACACCTGGGCGTAGCCTTGCCGTCGACCGGGCATTCCTGCCGTTGGGCGCACCGGTCTGGCTCGACACCACCGATCCGCTGACGGATGGCGAACCGCTCCGCCGATTGCTGATCACACAGGATACCGGCAGCGCCATCAAGGGGCCGGTCAGGGGCGACGTTTTCTGGGGCTTTGGGGATACGGCGGCCCGGCGCGCCGGACTGATGAAACAGGAAGGCCGGTATTACATTCTGCTGCCCAAGGCGGCGGAGCGCATCGTACCGCAGTCATAGGACGGTCGCTCGGTTCTTGCGTTCCATCCTGTAAGGGCACATTCTTCAATCATGTCGGATACATCCAAGCCAACCGTTGGTCTGTTCGTGACGTGCCTCGTCGATCTGATGCGCCCCGTCGTCGGATTCGCGACGGTGAAGCTTCTCGAAGATGCAGGCTGTGCCGTCGAGGTGCCGCAGGCTCAGACCTGCTGTGGCCAGCCGGCGTATAATTCGGGCGACAAGGCCGACACCATCGATATCGCGAAGAACGTGATCGAGGCGTTCGAGAAATTCGATTACGTCGTCGCACCGTCGGGGTCGTGTGCGGGCATGATCAAGGATCATTACCCCGAAGCGTTTGCCGACGACCCCACGTGGTTGGTGCGGGCCGAGGCTTTGTCGGGAAAGACATACGAGCTGATGTCGTTTTTGACGGATGTGATGAATGTCCGCGCGACGGACGCCGAATTCTCCGGGACCGTCACTTATCATGATTCATGCTCGGGATTGCGCGAACTCGGCATCAAGGATCAGCCGCGGGAATTACTCTCGTCGGTGCGTGGTCTGAATATCGCCGAAGGCAAGGAAACCGAGACCTGTTGCGGCTTCGGCGGCCTGTTCTGTGTCAAATATCCCGACATTTCCGAGAAAATGGTCGACGCCAAGGTCGACGATATCGTTGCGACCGGCGCCGATACGGTCCTGGCGGGTGACCTTGGATGTTTGATGAACATCGCCGGCAGACTTCAGCGCCGGGGTGTCGATGTCAAAGCGCGCCACGCTGCGGAAGTATTGGCGGGCATGACTGCGGCGCCGGCGATCGGTGAGCCGGCGGAAGGCGAATAACCGATGCAGCCGACGTCACCCAACTTCAAACAGAACGCGCGCGACGCCATCGCGGACGATCCCCTGCAGGCGGCGCTCGCCAAGCTTGCCGTCGGTTTCCCGATGCGCAGGCTGGAGGCGGCGGCCCGCCTGCCGGAGTTCGAAGACCTCCGCGATCAGGCCCGCGATATCAAGAACCATGTTCTCGAGAACCTCGACCATTATCTCGAGGCGTATGAGAAGAAGGTCATCGACAGCGGCGGTCACGTGCACTGGTGCCGCGACGCGAAGGAAGCGCGCGAAACCATTCTGGATATCTGCCGCAAGGCGGACGCCAAGACGGTCACCAAATCCAAGTCGATGATTTCGGAAGAGATCGCGGTGAATGCGTATCTTGAAGAGAACGGCATCGAACCGGTCGAAACCGATCTTGGCGAATACATCATTCAGCTGAGAAAAGAACCGCCCAGCCACATCATCGCCCCGGCGATCCATCTGTCGAAGGAACAGGTTGCCGACACGTTCCGTAATTCGCACATCGACCTCGCAGCCGACCGGGATCTTGAAGAACCTCGTGCGCTTCTCGAAGAAGCCCGCGCCAAGCTGCGCGAGAAGTTCCTGGGTGCGGACGTCGGGCTGACCGGCGCCAATATGCTGATCGCCGAGACGGGCACGAACGTGTTGGTGACCAACGAGGGGAACGCAGACCTCACCAACAACCTGCCGCGCGTCCACGTCGTGATCGCGTCGATCGAAAAGATCGTCCCCACGCTGGAAGATGCGTCGACCATCCTTCGTGTGCTGGCGCGTTCGGCGACCGGGCAGGATATCTCGGTCTACACCACGTTCTGCACCGGGCCGCGGCGTCCCGAGGATCTGGACGGGCCGGAGGAATATCACGTCGTGCTGCTGGATAACGGCCGCAGCGAGATGATCGGCTCCGAATTCCACGAGATGCTGCGCTGTATCCGCTGCGGGGCGTGCCTTAACCACTGCCCGATCTACAAATCCGTCGGGGGCCATGCCTACGGCTGGGTCTATTCCGGGCCGATGGGGGCTGTCTTGATCCCCAATCTGATCGGCATGGAAGAGGCGCAGCACCTCCCCAACGCATCGACCCTGTGTGGGAAGTGCGAAAGCGTCTGCCCGATGCGGATTCCGTTGCCGAAGATGCTCCGCAAGTGGCGGGAACGGCAGTTCAAGGCCGAAATGGGCTCTTCGACGGCCCGCTGGGCGCTGAGAAGCTGGGCCTGGCTTGCCAAGCGGCCGGCGCTTTACCGCTGGACCATGACCGCCGGCGTGGCGTTGCTGAGCCAGTTCGGCAGCCGGGGCCGGTTCAAATCCCTGCCCCTCGCCGGCGGCTGGACATCGAAACGGGACCTGGCGGCGCCCGCTGGCGACACGTTCATCAACCAATACCATAAAGGCGCGCGCGGAGATCAAAGCGGTGCGCTTATGCGCAAAAAGGTGCGCTGATGGCGGCGCGCGAAGAGATTCTTGGCAGACTGCGCGCTAAATTAGGGCATTCAAGTGCTCTTAATGGCGAAAGCCCAGCGCTTAAACGCATAGAAGATCACCACAAAAACCTTATCCCGAAGCGCGGTAGTCTCGACAAAGCGCAACGCGTTGATCTTTTTGTGCAAGAGGCGACACGCGTGAATGCCACCGTGGTGCGTGTCGAAAGCTTCGACGATGTGCCGGATCAGGTCAGCGCTTATTTGCGTGAGCATCAACTTCCGGCGAAGATCAAAATCGCGCCGCATGACTCCCTCCAATCTCTCAATTGGCAGCAGAAAACGTCCCTCATGGTGGATGAAGGCCGGGGCAAGGGAGATGACGGGGTCTCGGTCAGCGTGGCCTACGGCGGCGTTGCGGAGACAGGCACACTGGTGATGTCGTCGGGTCCACAGACGCCCACCTCGCTGAACTTCCTGCCGCTCGACCATATCGTGGTGCTGGAGGCCGATCGCATCGCCGGTGACTATGAAGCGGTGTGGGAGCGGCTGAGGGCCGAGTCCGGACCGGGCAAGCTGCCGCGCACGGTTAACTGGATCACCGGACCGTCCCGGACGGCCGATATCGAACAGACTCTCCTGCTCGGCGCGCATGGTCCGCAGCGCCTGCATATCCTGATCGTCGATCCATCGGAAAGTTAACGTGGGCGGGGGAAAGCGCCCGCGCCGCCGTCATCTCAGCGCCGATGAAAAGGCGCTTTGGGACTACGTCACGCAATCGGTGAAACGCTCGAGCGCGGATGGGACGCCCCTTCCCCACGATCAACACGACCCGGACGATGCCGGTGAGCCCGCCCCCACCCCAAAGAAAACCCGTGTGCGCCAACGTTTGATCGAACCCCCGCCGCTGCCTCCGGCCCCGAACCCGGTGCCGTTGTCGCACGGGACCACGGTCGGTATGGATCGGCGCACGGCGCAGCGATTGCGACGGGGAAAACTGGATGTGGAGGCGACCCTCGACCTGCACGGGCACACCCAGGCCGCGGCGCACCGGACCCTCGAACGCTTTCTTCATGATGGGTACATGGCCGGCACGCGGACCGTTCTGGTGATTACGGGTAAGGGCGACCGTTTGGGCGGCCGGCCGGGTATTCTGCGTGACACGGTGCCCCGCTGGTTCAATGAAATGCCGATGCGTCAATGGGTTGCGGGCTTTTCTTATGCCGCGCCCAAAGATGGCGGCGATGGTGCCTTGTATGTGCGTCTGAAACGCCGGAAACCGCCCCGCTGAAAACCCGCCGTGCTGGCGAGAAATTCTTAAGAATTAGGAGTCTAGAGTGCAAACATGACTCCGTTTGGTAAACGCGTGCGCGAACACCGCCTGGCGCGGAAGATAACGCTGAAGCAGATGGCCGCCGATCTCGGCGTGTCGGCGGCGTATTTCTCCGCGTTGGAGCACGGTCACCGCGGCCGGCCGAGCTCCGGGCTGGTGGCGCAGATCTGCGGGTATTTCGATCTGATGTGGGACGAAGCGGAGGAAATGAAGCGTCTCGCCGAACTCTCTCACCCCAAAGTCACGGTCAACACCGCCGGGCTCAGCCCGAAAGCGACCGAGCTTGCCAACTTGCTGGCGGAAAACATCGAGGAAATGGACGACGACACCCTCGACTGGGTGATCGCCGAGGTGAAGTTGCGTATCGGTACCCGGCCCGAAGGCCCGACGCACTGAATCCTAAAGAATAAACTTCGACACGTCGGCGTTGCGGGCGAGGTCGGAGACCTGCTTCTTCACGTAATCCGCATCGACGGTGATCTCGCTGCCGCTTTGTTCGGAGGCTGTGTAGCTGATCTCTTCCAGAAGCTTTTCCATCACCGTGTGTAGTCGCCGGGCGCCGATGTTCTCGACACCCTGGTTGATCTCGGCGGACAGATCCGCGATCTCGTCAATGGCATCGTCGGTAAAGGTGAGTGTCAGATCCTCAACGCCCATCAGTGCCGTGTACTGCTTGACCAGGCTCGCTTCCGGTTCGGTCAGAATGCGCACGAAGTCGTCGCGGGTCAGCGCGCTCAGATTGACGCGGATCGGCAGACGCCCCTGCAGTTCGGGCAGCATGTCGGCGGGCTTGGCGATGTGGAAGGCACCGGATGCGATGAACAGGATATGATCGGTCTTTACGGGCCCGTGCTTCGTCGCGACGGTGGTGCCCTCGATCAACGGCAGAAGGTCGCGCTGCACCCCTTCCCGGCTGACGTCCGCGCCCTGGCGCTCGGACCGGGCGGTGATCTTGTCGATCTCGTCCAGGAACACGATCCCGTTGTTTTCGACGTTGGAGGTCGCTTCCTTCAGGACTTCTTCTTCATCCAGAAGCTTGTCGGCTTCCTCGCGCAAAAGAAGATCGTAGGAGTCGTCGACGGTAATCCGTTTTTTCTTGGTCTGTTGACCGAACGCCTTACCCAACATGTCGTTGAGATTGATCATCCCCATCTGCGCGCCGGGCATGCCGGGAATGTCGAAGGTCGGCATCCCGCCGCCGCCGCTCTCGGAAAGCTCGACCTCGATTTCCTTGTCGCCGAGCTCCCCGTTGCGCAGCTTCGTGCGGAATTTCTCTTTCGTATCCTGCGATGCGTTCTCGCCGACCAGTGCGTCGACGACGCGGTCCTCGGCATTCAGTTCGGCCTGCGCGGTGACGCGCTTGCGCATCTTGTCGCGGCTCATGTGTATCGCGACTTCCAGAAGATCGCGAACGATCTGTTCGACATCGCGCCCGACATAGCCCACTTCCGTGAACTTGGTTGCCTCGACCTTGATGAACGGCGCCTGCGCCAGTTTCGCCAGGCGCCGCGCGATCTCGGTCTTGCCCACACCCGTCGGGCCGATCATCAGAATGTTCTTGGGCAGCACTTCTTCGCGCATATCGTCCGCCAGCTGCTGACGGCGCCAGCGGTTTCTCAAGGCGATGGCAACGGCCTTCTTCGCGTCCTTCTGGCCGATGATGTAACGGTCAAGCTCGGAGACGATCTCGCGCGGGGTGAAATTGCTCATAGTTTCTCAATCACGAAATTATTGTTGGTATAGACGCAGATCTCGGCGGCGACGGACATGGATCTTTTTGCAATGTCTTCGGCGCTCAGATCGTCGAAATCGATCAGCGCGCGGGCCGCGGAAAGCGCATAATTACCGCCCGACCCGATCCCGATCAGTCCGTCCTGGGGCTCCAGGACATCGCCGTTCCCGGTGAGAATCAAGGAAACATCCTTGTCGGCGACGGCCATCATGGCCTCGAGCCGCCTGAGATAACGATCCGTCCGCCAGTCCTTGGCCAGCTCGACGCAGGCCCGCATCAGCTGATTGGGATACTGATCCAGCTTGCCTTCAAGCCGTTCGAACAGGGTAAACGCGTCGGCGGTCGCGCCGGCGAAGCCCGCGATGACGTTGTCGCCCGCGAGCCGGCGCACCTTCCTGGCGTTCGCCTTGACCACGGTTTCACCCAGACTGACCTGGCCGTCGCCGGCGATGACGACGGAACCGTTCTTGCGCACCGACAAGATCGTCGTCGCGTGCCATGAAGTGGGGGACGTTTCGGCGGACATGAAATCTCCTTGGCCGGGATCGGCCGGCAATCTCAGTCGCGGCCGAAAAGGATCGTTCCCCTATGTGGTCCGATCCGGCCAAGCGGTCAAGTGACTGGCCGTTCGGGCGGCCACGCGTCGGGGCTGGCAGACCGTGAATCAACCTGCTAGAAGAACTGCGTTCTTTGCAGGAGACCCATTCCTGCACAGTTGCAGGAGAACCCTTTGATGCGCACAGCGACCATCGAACGCAAGACCAAGGAAACGGATATTTCCGTGAGCCTCGATCTCGACGGCACCGGGAAGTACGACGTCTCGACCGGTGTCGGGTTCCTCGACCACATGCTGGAGCAGCTTTCGCGCCACAGCCTGATGGACCTGACCGTCAAGGCGAAGGGCGATCTGCATATCGATTTCCACCACACCACCGAGGATACGGGCATCGCCATCGGTGAGGCGTTCTCCAAGGCGCTCGGCGAGCGCAAGGGCATCACGCGCTATGCCAGCGCCCTGATCCCGATGGATGAAACGCTGACCCGCGTCGCCATCGACATTTCGAACCGCCCGTACCTGATCTGGAAAGTGGACTTCACCAAGCCGAAGCTCGGCGATATGGACACGGAATTGTTCAAGGAATGGTTTCAGGCGTTCGCGCAGGCGGCGGGCATCACGCTCCACGTCGAAAATCTTTATGGTGAGAACAATCACCACATCGTCGAGAGCTGTTACAAGGGACTTGCCCGCGCGCTCCGCGACGGCATTACCATCGACCCCCGCAAGGCCGATGAGGTGCCGTCCACCAAGGGCGTCCTCTAAACTTTCCGGAGTACGTTAACCGATGCGGCTTTACTCGGTATACCTCCGCGACCACGGCCGGATGCCGTTGGAAGACCTTGTTCTGGTCAAGGAAGGCTTTTCGTGGCCGGGGTTCTTTTTCACGTTTGTCTGGGCTTTCTGGAAACGCATGTGGCTGCCGGCGATCGTGATCTTCACCGTGATCGCGCTGACCGGCTTCGGTGTGCAGAAGCTGGGGCTCGGTGAAGATCTCGAGGGTATGGCATCGATCCTGCTCGCCCTCTCGATTGGGCTGGTCGGAAACGACATCCGCCGCTGGTGGCTCGATCAAAGAGGCTACCAGGAAGTCGCCGTCGTCAGTGGCAAGAATGCCGAAGACGCGGCGCGGCGGTTCCTCGACGCCGCCGACATCGACCGCAGCGGCATTTATCCCGGTCTTTCCAGATGAGCATCGTCATCGTCGATTACGGGTCGGGTAACCTGCGCTCCGCCGCCCGGGCGTTCGAGCGCGCGGTCAAGGAAGCCGGCCTCCCCGATAAAGTGATGGTGACGGGCGATCCGTACGCGGTGCGTCTCGCCGACCGGGTCGTGTTACCGGGCGTCGGCGCGTTCGCGGATTGCAAGCGGGGGCTCTGGGCCGTGGACGGCATGCCGGAAGCGCTGCGGGAACACGTGATCGACAAAGCGAACCCGTTCTTCGGGATTTGCGTCGGTATGCAGTTGATGGCCACCAGGGGCCTAGAGCATGGCGAGACCGAGGGCTTCGGCTGGATCGAAGGCGCGGTGGAACGCATCACCCCCGACGATCCGTCTCTCAAGATTCCGCACATGGGCTGGAACGAGCTTTTGCTCCCGGACGCCCCCCATCCTCTTTTCGATGGGCTGGAGACGGGATCGCACGTCTACTTCGTGCACTCCTACCATATGAAGGCGGAAAACCCGTCGAACGTACTGGCGAATGCGGATTACGGCGGCCCGATCACCGCCGCCGTCGGCCGCGACAATATGGTCGGAACGCAGTTCCACCCGGAGAAAAGTCAGGCCGCCGGATTGCGCATCATCAGCAATTTCCTGAGGTGGAAGCCATGATTTTCTTTCCCGCGATCGATCTCAAGGCGGGCCAGTGCGTGCGGCTGGTGCATGGCGACATGGAACAAGCGACCGTCTTCAACGACGACCCCGCCGCGCAGGCGCGGGCGTTTGCCGACACGGGCTGCACATGGCTGCACATGGTTGATCTTGACGGTGCCTTCGCCGGAAAGCCCGAAAACGCGGACGCGGTTTCCGCCGTGTTGGATGCAGTCGATATCAAGGTGCAACTGGGCGGCGGCATTCGCGATATGAAGACCATCGAAGGCTGGCTCGCGCGCGGGCTGGCACGGGTTATCCTCGGCACGGTCGCCGTCCGGGACCCGGATCTGGTGGTCGCGGCGTGCAAAGAATTCCCGGGCCAGGTCGCCCTCGGGATCGATGCGCGGGACGGTTACGTCGCCGTTCAGGGCTGGGCCGAGGCGACGGCATTGAAAACCGAAGAGCTTGCAAAAAGATTCGAAGATGCGGGCGCGGCGGCGCTGATTTTCACCGACATCGGCCGTGACGGAGCGATGCAGGGGCCGAACCTGGATGCCACGCTCGCGCTGGCCGACGCCGTCGATATCCCGGTGATCCTGTCGGGTGGCGTGTCGTCGATGGAAGACCTCGAAGCGGTGCGTCTGCGCGGCGGCAAATTGGCCGGTGTGATTTCCGGACGTGCGGTCTATGACGGGCGCATCGACCCGGGCGCGGCCGTCCAGCTTCTGAAGGAGGCGGCATGACGCTCAAGGTCCGCATTATCCCGTGTCTCGATGTCGACCAGGGCCGCGTGGTCAAGGGCGTCAACTTCGTCGATCTGGTCGATGCCGGCGACCCGGTTGAGCAGGCCAGGGTCTATGACGCCGCCGGCGCGGATGAGCTTTGTTTCCTGGACATCACCGCCAGCCACGAAAACCGCGAGACGATCTTCGACGTGGTTTCGAGAACCGCCGAGCAGTGCTTCATGCCGCTGACGGTCGGTGGCGGGATCCGGACGACGGAGGATATCCGGAAACTTCTTCTGGCCGGTGCCGACAAAGTGTCGATCAACACCGCCGCCGTTCACAACCCCGAGTTCGTTCGCGAAGCGGCGGAAAAGTTCGGCACCCAGTGCATTGTCGTCGCCGTCGATGCCAAAGCCGTCGCGCCCGGTAAGTTCGAGATTTTCACTCACGGCGGGCGCAAGGAAACGGGCCTCGATGCCGTCGACTGGGCGGTGCGCATGCAGGAACTGGGCGCAGGTGAAATCCTGCTGACGTCGATGGACCGCGACGGCACCAAACAGGGTTTCAATATTCCGCTGACCCGCGCGGTATCGGATGCGCTGACCATTCCAGTGATCGCGTCGGGCGGCGTCGGCAATCTCGATCATCTGGTCGAAGGGGTGACGGAGGGGCATGCCTCCGCGGTGCTCGCGGCCTCGATTTTTCATTTCGGTACCTATACGATTGCCGAGGCCAAAGCCCACATGAAGAAGGCCGGCGTTTCGGTGCGTGACGTGTGAAGGACGCGACAGATGAGTACTGACAATCCGAGCGAAGTCCTTGAGCGCCTTTTCAAGGTTATCGAAAGCCGGAAGGGCGGCGATGCGGACACGTCCTATACCGCCAACCTACTGGATGGCGGCGCGCCGAAAATCGGCAAGAAACTGAGCGAAGAGGCCGCCGAAGTCACCATCGCGGCCCTTTCCGAGGGCAAGGACGCGGTGGCGCGCGAAAGTGCGGATCTTCTCTATCACTTGCTGGTAATGTGGGCGGCGATGGGAATCGCGCCCGAAGACGTCTATGCGGAGCTGAATAAACGCGAGGGGACGTCCGGCATCGACGAGAAGAACAGCCGGCAGAAATAGATTCGGAATCGGAACGACACCATGGCTTACGACATGACCTACAATCCGGAGAACATCTTCGCCAAGATCATCCGCGGCGAGATTCCCTGCGACAAGGTGTACGAGGACGATCACACGCTGGCGTTCAACGACATCAATCCGCAGGCGCCGGTTCATGTGCTCGTCATTCCCAAAGGCGAGTATGTGAACATGGAGGATTTCCACGCCAAAGCGTCGGATGAAGAGATCGCGGCGTTGATCCGTGCCGTCGGCGAGGTCGCGAAGATCAAGGGAATGAGCGATACCGGCTATCGGATCCTGTCGAACACCGGCGAGGATGCACACCAGGAAGTCCCCCATCTGCATATCCACGTGGTCGGCAAACGTGACCTCGGCCGCATGATCGGCAGGCCGAAAACAGAGGCCTGAGCTCTGCGGCACGCGATTTTCCCAAAATCGACCTGAAAACCCCTATCTGTTGCGGTTTTGATCGGCTAAGATACTGCATCTTGAGCCCTCAAAGAGTGTAACGGATGGCGACACGGCCCGAAATCGAGCGCGCTGAGCTGGCCCCTTTGCCCGGCCAGCCGGAAGTGCTGACGGTTCCGGAGAGCGGACCTGTGGTGATTCCGGGCGGCGGCTTGTTGTCGGAGGCCGTCTACGCGCGGGTCGACACGGACCTGCTGATCGAACTTGGCGATGGTTCCCGGCTGATTGTTCGGGATTACTTCGCCACGTCTGTCCCGCCGCCGCTGGCGACCGACGCCGGCGTGCATATCGGATCGGATGTGGTCTCCGCACTGGCCGGGATCGATGCGGCCGAGACGCCGACCGTGGCGGCCGCATCCGCCCCTATCGGGCGGATCGAAACCCTGTCGGGCGATGTCGACCTGGTGCGCGCCGACGGAACGCATATCGAGGCCGAGGCCGGGACGCTGATCAGCCGCGGCGACCGGATCGAAACCGGCATGGACGGCAACGCCGGGCTGCTGTTCGCCGACGAGAGCACGTTCTCCGTCGGTCATTCCGCAAAGGCAACGTTCGACGATCTGGTCTTCGACCCGGATAGCGGCGCGCAGCACGCCACGTTCATCGTCCAGCAAGGCACGTTCTCGTTCTCCGGCGGCGGCATATCGCAAACCGACGGCGCGTTCCTGATCAAGACGCCGGCCGCGACCATCAACGTCGACGGCGCATCCGGGGCGGGCCGGGTCGAAACCGACGGCGGCACGATGGTGGCGTATCTGCGTGCGGACGATGTCGGCGCCGGCGCACTACGGGTCGAAAATCCGGGCGGCGCCGAGGTGCTGGACAATTCCTACGAAGCCCTCATCGTCGACGACTATTTCTCTCGACCGAGCAACGTGTTGCGCCTGGGTCCCCGCGATACGGCGGAACATTTCGGGGATGCGATCCAGGCTCTGCCCGACGCCCATGCGATGATGCCGGACTCTCTGCTTGCGGCGGAACGCCGTGCGGATCCGGCCAGCCGGGCCTTGGCCGAACAGGCGGAAGCAGATGGTTTCGGTACCGAAACGGATGACGCGGCGGGGCTTGAAGGCGCCGTTCAGGTCGACCGTGAAACCGCTTTCGAGATCGCGGCGCGCAAGGCGGCGATCGCCGCTGCCGCGCGGGATGCGGCGGACGAAGCGTTGCGTGATGCAACGGCGGCGGAGCAGGCGGCGCGCCAACAAGCGGCCGAAGCCGGTGCGGAGGCGAACCAAAAACAGATCGATGCCGAAACGTTGAGGCGCCAGGCGCTGGATGTTCTCGAAGAATCGGAACATCGTGACCGCGCGTTCGAGGATGCGATTCGCGAATCCGAACGTGCGACACGCGCCGAGGACGAAGCGGCCCGCGCCGTCGCCGAAACCGACCAAGCCGAAGCGGTGGCCGCCGAACGTCTTGCCGCCGCGGAAGAAGCTGTCAGGCGCGCGCTCGAAGAGGCGGAAAGAGCACGCTCGGAAGCGTTGCAGATCCTTGAAGAGGCGAAACAGAAGGAAGCCGCGTTCGCCGAAGCGCAACGCGCCGCGCAAGCCGCACAGGAAGCGGAAGAGGCGCGCGCCCTTGCGGTCGCCGAAGCCGACGCGGCGGAGGAAGCTGCTGCCGCTGCCCTCCGCGCCGCCGAAGCCGCCGCGCAATCCGCCGCCCGCGAGGCCGAGGCCGCGGAACGGGTTGCCCAGGAAGCGAGTACCGCGGCCGAGGTTGTCGAGACCGTCGTCGAACGCGAACTCGCGGCGATCGATCCGGATCTGTTGAAGCCGCCGCCGCCCGATGATCCGTCGGCGACGAAGGGCGATTGGATCACGAAAACCAACACGTCGATGAACGTCGCGGGCGCGGCAATGGACGCGGGCGAAGCCGCGGCGCGGGAGGCCTATCGAGAAGCTTTGCGTGAGGGGTCGAGCATCGAGGAAGCGCTCGAACGGGCCATCGTTGCGGCGGAGGCCTATGGCGGCGCCCGGGCTGCGGACCAGGTGATCGCGGCCGGTCCCGACGGTCTGATCGAGGAAAGCGAAACGGATGACAGCGGCACGCTGATCGCCGGCGGCAGTGGTGGTGGGTATACCGGCGACGCGGCGGCGACCGATGCCATCGGTACGGACGTCCTTATTGGCGGTGAAGGCGCGGACGGGCTCGGCGGTGCGGGTGGCGGTTATGGCGGGATCGACGGCCTGTTCGGGTTCGGGTTTCGCTTCACGCCGATTGTCCTCAACCTGTCGCACCGATCGGATGATGACGATGACCGCGACGACCCGGTGACGATCACGTCGGCCCGGACGACGGCGGCCAATGTAATCGCCGGCACCGCGATTGCGGATTTTCTTGTCGGTGACGCCACGGCCAGCACAATCGCCGGGCAAAGTGGTGCCGATTTCATCTACGGCGATACGCCGACCAATCTGTTGTCGGGCACCCACAACATTTCCAATACCCTCACCAATCCGACATTCGATGCGTCGGGCGATGACGATCTGATCTCGGGGGGTGCGGGAGATGACAGCATCTGGGGTGGGGCCGGCGACGACACCCTTTACGGCGATGTGCCGGACGATCCGTCCGGTTTCGGGATTTCGCTCGGCAGTGCGGGCAACGGCGCCGATGCGATCTTCGGCGGTGACGGCAACGATACGATCTATGGTCAGGGGGGGGGCGACACCCTCAACGGCGAAGGCGGCGACGACACATTCATGCTGGGAGACGACGACGGTGCCAACGACATCGTCCGGGGCGGCGACGGCGGCGCGGATGCCGGTGCCGATACGGTAAGTTATGCGGGTACCGGGGCGGCGGTGAACATCGATCTGGCGGCGGGTACCGCCACAGGTGCGACGACCGGCAACGACACGTTGAACGGAATCGAACACGCGACCGGCACGGATCACGATGACACGATTTCCGGCACGGCGGACGCAAATTCCCTCTCGGGCGGCGGCGGCGCAGATACGCTGTCAGGACTTGGCGGGGCGGATAACATCTTCGGGTATGCCGGCGACGACGTGCTGATCGGCGGTGAAGGGAACGACACGCTGAGCGGCGGTACGGGTGCCGACGAGTTTCGTTTCGAAGGCGGCTCGGGTGCGGATGCGCTGGCGCGCGCCGCTTCGCTTGGGACCGACCTCATCAACGATTATAACGCCTCCGAAAGCGATCTGTTCATGTTGTCCGATAGCGACCTTGGTCTCGGTAATGCGGGTACGCTGACGGATGGCGTAAATTATTTCGAAGCCGATACGACCGACATTTCAACTGCGCCGCAGAACCTGTCGGGCGGTGTCGCCAATGCGGGGATCGTCATCATCGGGTCGGGGAACGGCGCCGACGGTGCCGAGGTCTGGTACACCGACGACGCATCCGCGATGACAGATAGCAACTCGTACCAGTTGGCGACCGTTTCGGATGCGGACCGTTCGACCCTCGATGCCGGGGATTTTCACCTCAAGGGTTGAATCAGCCCGATCTTTTCCTCGACCAATCTTTAATTTCGAATAAGACCGCGTCGTCTCCCTTGTTCTGGAGCTGCGATATAATGATCTTCCTTTGAGCTTCTTTTATCAATTTTCATAGCCGCTTCATTTTCTGATTTCCTGTCCGTTTCGTTTCTTGCCTGACGTGACGAAACCTACGCTGGCCGCGCAACCGGTTTGACGTCCTGCGCCGGTCCGATGCGGCGATAGCTGAGGGCCTCGGCGATGTGCGCGCGGCTAACATTTTCAGTGCCCACCAGGTCCGCGATGGTCCTTGCCACCCTCAGTACACGGTGATACCCGCGCGCCGACAGACCGAACGCGGCGACGGCGTCGGTCATCAGCTTACGGCCCGCATCGTCCAGGGCGGCGATCTTCTCGAGGGCCTGGCCGTCGATGGCGGCATTGGTCGCGGGCGTGCCGGGACCGAGCGTTTCGGCGCGGTTTCGCTGGCGGTACCGTGCCGCCGCCACGCGAGCGGCGACATCGGCGCTGCCCTCCCCCGGTGGCGGCAACGACAGGTCGGACGGATTGACCGCCGGCACCTCGACGACGATATCCATTCGGTCCATTAAAGGACCGGAGATTTTGGATTGGTAATCCTGGCCGCATTTGGGCGCGCGCGAGCAGGCACTTCCAGGATCGGCGAGATAACCGCAACGGCACGGGTTCATCGCGGCGACGAGTTGGAAGCGCGCCGGATAGACGACATGCGCATTGGCGCGCGCGATACTGACGCGCCCGGTTTCCAGCGGTTGCCGCAATGCTTCTAACGCTTGGCCCTTGAATTCCGGCAGCTCGTCCAAAAACAGCACACCCAGATGCGCCAGCGAGATTTCCCCGGGCCGGACCCGATGCCCGCCACCGACCAATGCGGCGACGCTTGCCGAATGATGCGGGTCGCGGAACGGGCGGCGGCGTGTCAGGCCGCCGCCTTCCAACTCGCCAGCCAGAGAGTGCACCATCGAGACTTCCAGGATTTCGCGAGACGTGAGCGCCGGCAAAAGCCCGCCCAGCCGATGTGCCAGCATCGACTTACCCGATCCAGGCGGGCCGATCATCAGCAAGTTGTGCCCGCCCGCCGCCGCGATTTCGAGCGCGCGCTTGGCGGTTTCCTGACCCTTGACGTCGATCAGATCGGGATAATCGGGCAGATCGTCGTAAAGCCGCGCTTCGGGTTGCGCGAGGACGTGCGTGCCCTTGACGTGATTGATCAGCGACAGGAGGTCCGGTGCCGCGATGACCTCCAGGTCGCCGGCCCAGACGGCTTCGCTGCCCTGGCTCGTGGCGCAGACGAACGTGCGGGCATTGGCGGCGGCGTGGATCGCGGCGGGGAGAACGCCGAGTGACGGCGCGATGGTGCCGTCGAGACTAAGTTCGCCCATCGCCGTCATCCGCTCGGTCTCGTCGGCCGACAAAACCCCCATCGCGCCCAGCAATCCGATGGCAATGGGAAGGTCGAAGTGACTGCCTTCCTTGGCGACATCGGCGGGGGCGAGATTGACGGTGATCCGCTTCGGCGGTAGCGCCAATCCCATCGAATTCAGCGCCGCGCGGACCCGCTCCCGGCTTTCGCCGACGGCTTTGTCGGGCAGCCCGACCACGTGAAATGCCGGCAGCCCCGACGCCATCTCGACCTGGACGTCAACGTCCAGAACATCGATCCCCTGAAAGGCCACCGTGCCGACGCGCGCAACCATATTCGCCCCCGTAAAGTTTGTTCACAGTAGCTATGAGAGGGTCAGCCGAGTTTTTTGGATCGTTTTGAAAAAAGGTCCTAGACCGCAGACATATTTGCCGCCAGGGAGGGTCTGGAGATCGGGAGCGTTTGGAGAAAAGCCGTTACCGTCCGACACTCATCCGGTTGTGCTCAGGCGCTCATCTCGGCGCGGTAAAACGTGTATCTGCCGCGGCCGGTTTCCTTGGTTTTATAAAGCGCCTCGTCCGCATGCTTGAGCAGTGTTTTGATGTCCGTGGCGTCCTTGGGATATACGGCAATGCCGATGCTGATCCCGATCTGAACTTCGTGCCCCAGGACCGTTATGGGCTTTTTGATTTCATCGATAATGCTCTGCGCGCTGATTTCGGCATTTGCGCCGTCCTTTGGATTGACCAGGAGAATGGCGAATTCGTCACCACCGAGCCGGGCGACGACATCGGTTTCGCGGGTATGCTTTTTCAGAACTTCGGCAACAATCTTGAGCACCGCATCACCCGCTTGATGGCCATATGTGTCATTGACCGGTTTGAATTTATCCAGGTCCAGCATCATCAGCGCGAGGACACTGTTCCCGCGTTCGGCCAGTTTCAAATACTGTTGTGCCTGTTGCTCGAATTGATGGCGGTTGGTCAGGCCGGTCAGCTGATCCGTGGTTGCCAGGCGCAGCATATCGTCTTCGGTTCTTTTGCGGTCCGTAATGTCGTAGTAGATGCCAAGCATGCCGATCACACTGTCGTCATCATCGCGCAGCGGCACCTTTGAGGTGCGTAGCCATATTTCATTGCCCGCAGGGGTGGTTTGCCGCTCGTCGTATTCCAGTTTTGGAACGCCGGATTCCATGACTTCCATGTCATCGCTGCGATAGGCCGCTGCTTGCTCCCGCCATGCCATATCCAGATCGCTCTTGCCGATAAGCTCGCGGCCTTCGGTATATCCGGCATCTTTTGCAAAGAGTGTATTGGCGCCCAGAAACCTTAGATCTCGGTCTTTCCAGAAAATGCGGACCGGTACGTGGTTGATGACGGTTTGTAAGAGCTTGTTTGCATTATTGAGCTCTTCATCGACCATGGTCGACCCGGTGATCTCCGCAAGAATGTGCAGATACCACGGTGAAGAAGCGTTACTGTCCCGGAAGGGATAGCTGTTGGAGATATAGCGCTTGTCGCCAACAGCTATTTCATCCCGGGCGGGCTTGTGACTTTCGCCGTTCGCGACGCTCTTGCACTCGGGAAGTGGCCCATCGCCGGGTGGAAAAACCTCCCAGTAAAATTTTCCCAAGGCCGCCTCTTCATTTGTCTCTGCGGCGCGGCAATAGGCGTCATTGACCAGGACCAGACGATAATCCGGATCATGAATAAACACAGGATCATCGATGCGGTTAAAGGTTTCCTGCGCGGATTTCAGTTTTGCCTGATCATCCTGCACGGATGACGTCCCCCTTTAATCGAATAGAACAGGTGCAAGGGGAAGAAAACTAGCACCGGCTGAGCTGAGATCGAATACTCTTCTATTCATTCAAGCCGCCTTCAGGATCAATTCACTGAGCGCGCCTTCGGTTTTCATGACGTCGGCAAGCCGGTTCAAGCTCTCGTCCACGGCCTCTGCGAGTTTCTCGGTGCCGCCGAAATCGGCGACGGTTTCGGGGGGAAGGAATTTAATCATCAGCGCCGCGGTCCCCGGCGGCAGGCCGGCGAAATGAACCGACACGATCCCGAAGTCGCGCAGCATGATCATCGCAAGACCGGCCGTCGCCTCGTACGGGACGCAGGGCACGGTCGTGATCCCGGCACGCTCCATCGCCATCTCCAGGACATCATCGGCGGTCAGTTGCACGATCACCGGGGTTTCCATGACCCGGTTGCCGCCGAGACGGCTTTTCAGATGTTCCCCGACCTCTTTTGTTACGGCGACGCGCTCGCGGACTTTGTCGGGGCTGTAGTTTATAAGACTTTCGACCACGGCGGGATACAGCATCTGCCGTGCTTCGACGCCCATCTCGTACGCCCGCGCCCGGATTTTCGCGACCAGGTCTTTGTCGCCACCCAGCAGCCCGAGACGCGGGCCGGTGGTGCCGTACTTGTCCATGCCCGTGGCGCCGACATCGACTCCCAGTTCGAGGAGCCTCGGCTGGCCGAAGCACGCCGGGCCGATCCGTGCACCGCCGGCGTCGTCGACGATGATCTTCGCGCCCTTCGATCGCGCCAGCTTGATGATTTCTTTCAGGTCTGCCTCGGGCAGAATCTCATACGTGACCGCCAGGCGGGTGACGAACACCACGTCGACGCGGTCGTTCTCGTCAAGGGCTTTTCGGAATGCGCCGAGCCCCGTCGTGTCGGTGAAGCTACCGCCGCCGTGCGCGACCGCGCGTTTGACGGCCGGATGCGAATAGCTGGGCGATACGCCGATCACCACGTCGCCGTCGTCGATCATCACGTCTGCCGCCGTCAGTAATGCCGAAGTCAGCCGGTTGAAGACAAAGATGTCATGCGCTTCCGGATCGCCCCCCAGATGTTCGAGGCCGAGCTCCGTCACGTCATCCGTAAAAAGGGCCGACGCGATCTCGTCGTCCATGACGGTCAGATCGACGTCTTCCAGCTGCAGATTCCGCTCAAGACCGCTCAGCAGATAGACGCTTTTCTCGCCGAGCTCCTTGCGGCGGCGGCGGATGTGCGCCCATGCGGTTTTGAGCTTGATGATGTCGTCGGCAGTGCCGGGCAAAATGCTGCCGCGCGCGTAGCTGAGGCCGGGGGCGAATGCGTTTCCGAAGCGGTCTTGTTCCATGAGTTTATCTCACTTTGATGTCAATCAGGTAGCCACATGATCACCTTGCTAAGAATGATGTTAACAAAGCTCCTCCGGAACCTATAACGCGATTATTTCATCGCCTAACTGAGATAATTTCACTTAGAATAGGACGATGTCCACGATACCCCGACCATCGCTGAACGCTATCCGCGCCTTCGAAGCCGCTGCCCGGCTTGGTGGATTCAAGGCGGCCGCCGACGAGCTGCACGTGACTCCCTCCGCCGTCAGCCATCAGGTCGCCAATCTGGAGCGTGAAATCGGGGTTTCCCTTTTCCATCGCCGCGGCCGGCATATTTCGCTAAGTGCGCCCGGGGAACTTTACTGGCGGCGTGTTCACGATGCGTTGAGCACCCTCATGCACGCCGCGGACGGGATCGCCGATGCCGCCGGCCAAAGCGTGTTGAGTGTCGTTGCCGCGTCCAGCTTTGCGGCGAAGTGGTTGATGCCGCGTCTCGACCGGTTCCTGCGCGATTACGTCGACATCAGGGTGCGCGTCGAGCCGGCAGATAATCTGCAGCATCTGGGCGATGCCGACGTCGGTATTTTCTATGGCAACCCGGCCGGTCGCAATCTGGTCGCGCGACAGGTTATCAATGAACGCGTGCTGGTGCTTTGTGCACCGGGCCTCAAGGATGGCGAGCCGCCGCTTGATACACCTGGCGATCTCGCCCGCCATGTGTTGATCCATGCCCGTAATCATCTGTCGTGGCCGGACTGGCTGATGCAGAAGGGCTTGGGCGACCTTGCCGCCGGACGTGAACTGTTTGTCGAACGCTCCACGCTTGCCATCGATGCGGCGGTTCGGGGCGTCGGTGTGATCCTGGAGAGCGACCTGCTGGCGGCGGACGAGATTCGCGACGGCCGCTTGGTCGAGCCGTTCGACGCACGCTTCCGGCTGCCCCCCACCCCTGCTTATTATGTGGTCACGAGCGATCGCGTTCAGGTCGATGGGCCGGCGCTTGCGTTCACCGACTGGCTGGCGCGGGAAACGGGCACCACCTGATGATCGAGATCACAAAAGATATCGCGATCCCGGATTCCGAGATCGAAGAACACTTCATCCGGGCAACGGGCCCGGGCGGACAAAAGGTCAACAAGTCAGAAACCGCCGTGCAGCTGCGATTCGATGCGCGTCATTCCAGTGCGCTTTCCAATGCGCATTTCTTACGGCTGAAAAAAATGGCCGGCCGGCGCATGACGGCGGACGGGATGCTGGTGATCACGGCGCGCCAGTTCCGCACCCAGGAACAGAACCGCAAGGACGCCATGGACCGGTTGGTTCAGTTGATCCGCGACAGCGCGAAGCCGCCCCGGACCCGGCGGCCGACAAAAACCCCGAAAGCGCAGAAACGCAAACGGCTCGAGAATAAGCGGCATAAGAGTTCGATCAAGAAAGCCCGCGGCACGGTTTCCCGCGACGAGTGACGCTAAAGCCGCGCTTCGATCGCGTCCCAGATTTGCGCCTCGAGACAGGCGTCGTCGAAACGGTTGATCTCCTGCAGGCCCGTCGGCGACGTGACGTTGATCTCGGTCATGTACCCGCCGATGACGTCGATCCCGACGAAGATCATGCCGCGATTTTTCAGCTCGGGGCCGATGGCGGCGCAGATGTCGCGTTCGCGATCGGTGATCTCGGATTTCACAGCTTTGCCGCCGACATGCATGTTGGAGCGCGCCTCACCGTCGGCCGGCACGCGATTGGTGGCGCCGGCGATCTCGCCGTCGATCAGGATGATGCGCTTGTCACCGGCGCGGACGTCCTTCAGATAGGCTTGTGCGATGATGGGCTCGCGATAGAGCATGGTGAACATTTCCAGAAGCGCGTTCAGGTTTTCATCGTCCGGCTTGATGTGGAATACACCTGCGCCGCCGTTGCCATATAGCGGCTTGATGATGATGTCCTTGTGCTCTTTCCGGAATGCCATGATCTGGTCACGGTCCGACGAGATCAGGGTCGGCGGCATGAATTCGGAAAAGTGCGTGACGAAAAGTTTCTCCGGCGCGTTTCTAACCTCGCGCGGGTCGTTGACCACCAGTGTTTTCGGATGCACATGCTCAAGCAGGTGCGTCGCCGTGATGTAAGCCATATCGAACGGCGGGTCCTGGCGCATCAAGACGACGTCCACATCGGTCGCGAGATCGATGGTGCGTGTCTCGCCGAGCGTGAAGTGATTGCCCTGCTCGCGTCTCAGCTCCATCGGCTCGGCTTCGGCAATGATGTGGCCGCGCGACATCGACAGTTTGCCGGGCACGTAATGCAGCAGCTTGTAGCCGCGCTTCTGCGCTTCGAGGGCCATGACGAACGTGCTGTCGCCTTTGATGTCGATGGTACTCACATGATCCATCTGGATCGCGACGGTCAGGGTCATGGCAATTCCTAAAGAAATGAAGGTCCCGCTTATGTGAGGCGGGTCCGAAGTTCCTGCAAGAGGATGGTGGTGTTGTAGCGCGCCGATTCCCCGGCGCCGAGCCGGAGATATTCTTCCAGCGCTTCGACGGCGGCCTGTATCCGGTCAAGGCGTGCGTTGAGAAGCCCGCATTCACGCCACAAAGTCGGCTCTTCGGGGGCTATGCGGAGCGCGAGTTCGAGCAATTTCGACGCGTCTTCGAGCCGCTTGGCCCGTAACAAGACGGATTTGCGGCCGGCCAGAAGGCGCAGCAAGGCTTCCTTGTCGCTCAGGACTTTCAGGCCATCGGGCGTCAGCTCCGCTTCGTTGCCGTCGAACGCTTTCAGGATTGCCCGGATGTCGGCGGGTTCCAGCGTCCGCCCGTCGCCGAGTGGGTCTGCGACCAGCCGCTCGCCCAGGCCTTCGAGGCGGATCAGCATGCGGCCCGGGATGTAAATGATTTCGGCGTCCCAGCCGAGGGCCCGTGCGGTCGTCGCATAAAGAATGGCCAGCGCGTCGCTGCAACCGATGCGGCTGTCGATGACACGGGTCAGGTCGTAACTGTCTTCATCGGTGCCGTTCGATTCCCCGCCACCATACCCGTAATGACGCGCCAGAACCTGACGGAGCGCATCGATCATCACCGCGACCGGCACCGGACCGTCGTTGATGCGCGCGTAATCGCCGACCTTGGTCGAGAGTTTATCGAGATGGCGGCGGTAACGGTCGAGAGGCAAGGCTGGACGGTCGAACGCACCGGCGAGCAGGGCGGCTTCCGCGACACTCATGCCGCCTTCGGCGCCGTAATGCGCGAGTTGTTCGACAATGTCGCCCGCGGTTTTCACGATTTGACGGGCTCCTTCACCCGGACATGACTGACGACGCGTTTGACGTATTTGATTGAGCGCGCGTGGTTGATGACCCGATCCAGTTCTTCTTTGTCTTGGGCGATGCCGATGAGGTAGATCACCGCACCCACGGTCTCTATCGAATAGTTGATGGCGAGGATGTCCTGGTCGAAGGTCATCTTCGATTGCAGTTGCGTGGTGATCCAGGAATCGTTGGCGATATCGGAAAGCGGGCTCTCGCTCACTTCGATCTCGTTGATGACGTCGGTGACGTTCTCGACCGTCCAGGCGATTCGCACCGCGTCGGCGCGACGCTCTTCGCTCGGCACGCGGCCCGTCAGCAGTGCGCGGCCTTCGTAGACCTCGATCCCGACGTCGCGAAACAACTCTTCGTTCGTGTCCAGAAGCTTGGCGCGAATCCGGGTGGCGGTTGTGGTATCCGCCGCCACGCCTTTGATCCCGCGCTCTTGATAAGCCGCGACCCCCGCCGTGGCCGCGCCGCCGACGATCAGTCCGGCGCAGCCGCCAAGCTGCAAGGTTCCTAGCAGCAACGCCAGAACCGCAGGTATTCGAAAACGGCGCATCGTTGACGCCCCGATCCAGTTTTCAACCATTAACAAGCACAACCACCCCGGCTTATAACGCCGATAAACGAATGCTACACACAATTCTAGCTGCTGTAAAAACGCGCCATACAGTAGATAACAAATTCATCATATGGCGCAATTATGGCCGCCAGGCATCGGTAACATGTTCCGGCAATCTGCCGGGCACGATGGCGATCACGTCGAAACGCAGGTCGTGCCCCTGAAGGCCGGCGTGCTGCGAGAGGAAGTGCTCGGCGGCGCGGATGATTCGCCCCCGCTGATGGAAGCCGACCGCTTCAAGGGCCGCAGCGCGGCTTTCACGTGTCTTCACTTCGACAAACGCCAATGTGCGTCCGCGCGCAGCGACGATATCGATTTCGCCCGAGGGGGCCCTGAAATCGCGCGCTAGAATGCGATAGCCCTTTAACCGCAGCAGGCCCGCCGCCAGCGTCTCCGCGCCGCGGCCACGGCGGTTGGCGCGGCGGCGCCGGTCGGTGCTCATGTTTCGTCTTCCGCCTTGATGGCGAGCGCCATGTTGTAGGCGTCACGGCGCGCGATTCCGGTTTCGGCGGCAATGCGGCTCGCCGCTTCACGGACGCTTTCGGTTCGCAGCAGATCCCGAAGCCGGGCGTCGACGTCGGCGGTGTCGGGCGCGCCGTCATCGAGCGGGGCACCGACGACCATCGTCACCTCGCCCTTCGGCGGACCGGCGGCCTCGTAGTGTGCTTTCAGGTCTGCGAGAGATCCGTGCCGTGCCTCTTCGAACATTTTGGTCATTTCACGCAGAACGCAGGCAGGCCGGTCGCCCAAAACGGCAGCCATGTCGGCAAGCGACGACGCCAGGCGTTGCGGCGATTCGAGGAATACAAGCGTCGCATCGACGGATGCGATCTCACCCAGCCAGGTGCGGCGCTTACCCTGCTTCGGCGGTGGAAAACCGCAGTACATGAAGCGGTCGGTCGGCAGACCCGCCAGCACAAGCGCGTTGGTGACGGCGGATGGGCCGGGGGCGGCGTGCACCGGAATATTCTCCGCGCGGCATAGTTCCGCCAGCCGGTAGCCGGGGTCGTTGATCATCGGCGTGCCGGCATCCGACACCAGCGCCACGATTTCGCCTGAATTTAAGTGCTCCATGAGCCGTGGGCCGGCCTTGACGGCGTTGTGTTCATGATAGGAAACCAGCTTTCCATGCGTGATCCCGTGCATGTGCAGGAGCTTCCCGGTGACGCGCGTATCTTCACAGGCGATGACGTCGGCGCGGGTCAGGATATCGAGCGCCCGGAGCGTGATATCGGCGGCGTTGCCGATCGGCGTTGCGACGACGTAAAGACCATGGGCGAGCCGTTGTTGCGGTTTACTCGCCTCGGGCAAGCGGCTACCGTCATCACTGTCGCGCCCGGCATCGACTAAACGAGAGGCAGATGTTTCTTCCCCCCGCTTTTCCGCTTTCGCTTGCAAACGCGCGCCGCGTTTTTTCCCTGATTGCGCCATTGGTGGCCCTTCTCATTCTCGCCGGCTGCCAGCATTCCGCAATCGGTGGGTCCGAGCAAGGAAAGCCGATGATCGCCGGTCCGTCGGCGACGGGCACCGCCACCGCCGGCGTGCCGCGTTCGCAACAATTGCCGCCGGTTTCCGGGCCACGTGTGCCGCCTGGGCCGAACCTGCCAGAGGTCCCGTCGACGGCGCCGCGTGCGCGTGCGGGCGAGCCGTTGCCGTCGCTGGCCGAGCTTCTGAACAGGCCGGTCAATCCGAATCAATTGCCGCCCGAAATCATGACATCGACCGTACCGGTGGCCAGCGCCGACTCGGTGCGCGTTGCCCTTCTGGTGCCGTTGAGCGGCCCCGCGTCCAAAGTCGGACAGGCGATGCTGAACGCGGCGCAGCTGGCGCTGTTCCAGTTCGCGGACGACCGGTTCGAGCTTCTGCCGCACGATACCGGCGGCACCGTCGATGGTGCATTGGCCGCCGCGCAGCTTGCGATTGGCGATGGGGCGAAGCTGATCATCGGCCCCTTGCTGTCGGCCTCGGTACAGGCCGTCGGGCCGATCGCGCGTGCTGCCAACGTGCCGGTGGTCGGATTTTCCAGCGATCGCAACGCCGCCGGTGACGGGGTCTACGTCATGGGGTTCCTCCCCGCCGCGCAGACCGAACGTGTGCTGGGGTATGCGATTTCACGGGGCCTTGTCCGTTTCGGATTGTTGGCGCCCGACAACGCCTATGGTGCGGCGGTGCTGCAGGCGATGCAGGACGTGACGCTGCGGCAGGGCGTTCAGGTGACGCGCGCCCGGCTCTATGACCCGAACGCGGAAGACTATACCGATGTGGTCCGGGAAATCTCCGACTTCGACGCCCGCAAGCAGGAACTCGAACGTCAGATCGCCGAGCTGAAGCAGCGCGACGATGAAATTTCAAAGAAGACGCTGGAACGGCTGGAGCAATTACAAACCGCAGGCGATCTGCCGTTCGACGCGCTGATGGTCGCCGACGGCGGCAAGCGGCTGCAACAACTGGCCGCGCTGTTACCGTTCTTCGACGTCGATCCGGCGGTGGTGCAGATACTGGGGACCGGCCAGTGGGACGTCCCGGGGCTGGGTAACGAGCCGGCCTTGGTCGGCGCATGGTATGCCGCGCCGGACCCGAGAGCGCGCGTCGACTTCGTCAAGGAATACACCGCGACATTCGGCGAGACGCCGCCGCGCCTCGCAACCATCGCCTACGATGCGGCGGCGCTCGCCGCGGTGTTGGGCCAGGGCGAGGATGGACCGAACTACACCCAGCAGGCGCTCGCCTCACCGAATGGTTACTGGGGCCGGGACGGGATTTTTCGGTTGATGCCGAGCGGGATCACGGAGCGCGGTCTTGCCGTGCTCGAGATCACGCGGAAGTCGTCGCGGGTCATTGACCCGGCGCCTGAAAGCTTCCAGCCGCGCATCAACTGACGCTCCGTCCGGGTGACGGCAGAATTTATGAAAGCAGCATGCCCAGCACCGCGTTGAGCCGTTGACGCCCGGCCGCCGTCGCATAGACCGACGTCGCCGTTCGTGCCATCAAGTCACCATCGACCATCCGGGCGAGTGCGTCGGGATCGACCGTGTCGTCGAATGAGATCCCCGCGATCCGACCGAAGCGTTCGATATCGATCCCGTCCACGAGGCGCAGCCCCATCATCACAAGTTCGCGCGCACGGTCTTCCGCGCTCAACAGGCGGCGCTTTGCCGTGCCGTGACCGTGCTCGCCTGCCAGTTTCAACCAGCGATCCGGGTTGTGGATTTGATGTGTGCCGTAGAACGCGCCGTCAATCGTGAGCCTGCCATGCGCGCCGGGCCCGATCCCCAGATAATCGCCGCCCCGCCAGCAGGTCAGATTGTGACGGCTCTCTTCCCCCGGGCGGGCGTGGTTGGAGATTTCATACGCCGGCATCCCGGCGGCGGAGAGGACGTCCTGCGTCGTTTCGAACATATCGGCCGCCTCATCGTTGTCCGCGGGGCGGACGCCTTCGCGGAAGAACGGCGTACCGCTCTCGATGGTCAGCTGATAAAGCGACAGGTGCCCGCCGGCTATTCGGACCGCTCGGTCCAATTCATCGCGCCAATCGGTTGGCGACTGGCCGGGACGGGCATAGATCAGATCGAACGTCACCCGTTCGAAAACGTTATTGGCATCCTCAAGAGACGCGATCGCATCCGCCGCCGAATGATCGCGCCCGAGGAACCGTAGCGCATCGTCGTCGAACGACTGAACACCGACCGACAGCCGATTGACGCCGGCGTCCTTGAAATCGCGGAGCCGGCGCCGCTCGGAAGACGTGGGGTTGGTCTCGAGAGTGATTTCGATATCGTCGGCGACCGGCCAGTGACGTGCGACCGCTTGAACGATCTCGCCCACCGTCTCCGGTTCGATCAGCGACGGCGTGCCGCCCCCGAAATAAAGACTGGTGACGGTCCGCCCTTCGAGTTCGCCGGCATAGTGTGCGAGTTCGGACAGCAGCGCACTCCGCCAGCGGCTTGCATCGATGTCCGAATCTTTGTGGACGTTGAAATCGCAGTATGGACAAATCCGGCGGCAGAATGGCCAGTGCACATAAACGCCGAAGCCGGGGTCTTTGCCGCCCACTCAGGTGACGTCGCTAAAGCACGCCCGGACCAGCTTGGCGAACGCATCGGCCCGGTGCGACAGCGCATGTTTCTTGTTGGGTTCCATCTCGCCGAACGTGATCGTCTCGCCATCCGCCGTAAAAATCGGGTCGTACCCGAAGCCCTTGTCGCCGACCGGCGGCCACGTGATTTCACCCTCGACGACGCCTTCGAACACTTCCGCGTGTCCGTCCGGCCAGGCGAGCGCCAGTGCACAGACGAACCTGGCGGTGCGGTCCTCGGCGCCGCGCAACAGTTCCTCGACCTTCTCCATCGCCGCCAGGAAATCCTTCTCCGGTCCGGCCCAGCGCGCCGAATAAATTCCCGGCGCCCCATCGAGTGCCGTGACGGCCAACCCGGAATCATCCGCAAGGGCGGGAAGTTTGGCGGCTTCGGCGGCGGCGTGCGCCTTCAGAAGCGCGTTGGCGACGAATGTGTCGCCGGTCTCTTCGGGTTCGGGCAGGTCGAGATCGCCGGCGGAAACGACCTCGACCCCGAACGGCCGCATCAGGTCGCCGATCTCGCGGACCTTGCCCGCGTTGTGGCTGGCGATCACCAGTTTCCGTTCATTGAACCGGCGCGCCATATCTGCGTCCTCAGAGGCCGAGAGCGGCGTTCTGCGCCACGGTCAGTTCGGAAACGCCCTTCTTGGCGAGGCTCATCAATTCCATAAAGGTTTCTTCCGAAAACGGATCGGCCTCGGCCGTCCCCTGAATTTCGACGATGCCCCCCTTGCCTGTGAGGACGAAATTGGCGTCCGCTTCGGCATTGGAATCCTCGTCATAGTCCAGATCGAGGACGCTTTTGCCGTCGAACACTCCGCACGATACCGCGGCGACGCTGTCGATAAGGGGAATGCTGTCGATAATCCCCAGCGTCTGGCAGGCCTGGAACGCGCGATAAAGCGCGACGTAAGCGCCGGTGATGGACGCCGTCCGCGTGCCGCCGTCCGCCTGTATCACGTCGCAGTCGAGCTTGATCTGCAACTCGCCCATCGCACCCAGATCGGTGACGGCGCGGAGCGAACGGCCGATCAAACGCTGGATTTCCTGGGTCCGGCCCGACTGTTTGCCGCGCGCCGCTTCACGGTTGGTGCGCGTGTGCGTGGAACGGGGCAGCATGCCGTACTCGGCGGTGACCCAGCCTTTGCCGCTGTCGCGCAGCCACGGCGGGACGCGTTGCTCGACGCTGGCGGTGCAAAGCACGTGCGTGTCCCCGAACTTGGCGAGGCACGATCCCTCGGCGTGTTTGGCGACGTCGATTTCGAGGACGACGGTTCGCATCTGGTCGGTTTCGCGGCCGGAGGGGCGCATATGAATTCTCCACTGGCTTCAGATCGACGGCCAAGCTAGCGATTTGGTCCACGGGCGTAAAGGCAGCTTCCGGTCCGGAACACAGGCATGCATTGAGTTGACGGCCCGAAAGGCGGAAACTACATAACGCCGACTTTCGCACACGGCATGGAAGGTGCTGAAACAACAGATGATTGCCGAACTGAACGAGCGTTCGCGGGAGATATTCCGCCTGATCGTCGAGGCTTATTGCGACACCGGGGATCCGGTCGGCTCGCGCACCATCGCGCGCCGCATGACCCAGTCGCTCTCGCCGGCGACGATCCGCAACGTGATGGCCGACCTGGAAGACGCGGGATTGCTGTTTTCGCCGCACACCTCGGCCGGGCGCTTGCCGACCGATGCGGGCCTCAGGTTGTTCGTCGACGGCATTCTCGAGGTCGGGAATATTTCGGCTGAAGAACGCAAGCAGATCGAAGCGCAGTGCGCCGGCTCGTCCAGGAGTGTCGATCAGGTTCTGGAAGAGGCGACCACCACCCTTTCCGGGTTAACGGGCTTTGCGAGCCTAGTGTTCGCGCCAAAGACCGACAGCCCGTTGAAGCACATCGAATTCGTCAGCCTCAGCCCGGGGCGGGGCCTCGTCGTGCTGGTCACGGAGAGCGGTGTCGTTGAAAACAGATTGATCAGCGTCCCCATGACCCTGCCGCCCTCGGCGCTGGTGCAGGCGACGAACTTCCTCAGCGCGAGGCTGGTGGGCCGCACCATAAAAGAGGCGCACTCCGAGATCGTTGCCGAACTCGAAAGCCATCAGGCGCAACTCGACGAATTGACCCAGAAAGTGGTCGAAAGCGGGCTTGCCACCTGGTCCGGCGACGGCAGCGACACGGATGCTTCGGGCACCCTGATCGTGCGTGGTCAAGCCAAGCTGTTGGAGGATGTAACGGCGCTGACGGATCTCGAACGTATCCGCTCATTGTTCGAGGCTTTGGAAACGAAAAACGAGATGCTCAAGCTGCTGAGCCTTGCGGATGACGCCGATGGAGTCCAAATCTTCATCGGTGCGGACAATAATCTGTTCAACGTTGCCGGGTGTTCGATGATTGTCGGCCCCTACCGCAACGACACCAACCATATCGTCGGGGCAATCGGTGTGATAGGCCCGACGCGAATGAATTACGCGCGGATCATTCCGATGGTCGATTATACGGCCCGGATGATCGGTGAACGGTTCCGTTAAGAACGTTAGGAAGACGATGCAAAGCCAGGAAAAAGCAGATATGCCGGCAGAAGAAGAAAAACCCGAGGACGCCGCCGCCGAGGCGACGCCGGAAACCGAGGCTGCCACTGAGACCGCAGCGGCACAGGCCGAAGGCCGCGCCGACGCCACGGGTGACGAAGAAGACCCGGAAGGTGCCGTATCAGAATTGGAAGCCGAGCTCGCCGATACCAAGGACAAGCTCTTGCGCGCGCTGGCCGAGGCCGAAAACGTCCGCCGCCGTGCGTCGCGCGACGTCGAGAACGCGTCCAGGCGCGCGATCGCCGGGTTCGCCCGCGAGATGGTCGTCGTCGCGGATAACCTGAGCCGCGCGCTCGGCGCCGTCGACAAGGACAAGCTCGGCGACAACGACGCGGTGAAAAGCTTGCTGCAGGGCGTGGAAATGACCGAGCGCGAGATGCAGCACGCGTTTTCCCGGAACGGTATTAAACGCGTCGATCCGCTGGGCGAGAAATTCGACCCGCAGCTTCACGAGGCGATGTTCGAGTACGAAGACCCGTCGAAGCCCGCCGGCAGTGTCGGCCAGGTGCTGGAAGTGGGGTATACCCTCAACGATCAGCCGCTGCGTCCGGCCAAGGTCGGCGTCACCAAGGGTGGCGAAAAGCAGGGCCCGGCCCCGACGCCGTCGCAGCAGACGCTGGACGAGGCAGCCGGCGAAAAGCCGTCTTCGGGCGGCGGCAAGGGCTACGAGGACGAGAAGAAACCGTCCGGGACCAATCTGGACGAGGAATTGTAAGGGGAAAGTCCCCAAAATTATTGTTGGGAAAGCGTTGCAGCCCCGGAAAACCGGGCTTATATCCCAACCAAATCCAAGAAGCCGCCGGATTTCGGCGGCAGGATCTAAACCCGAGGGGTCGTTTCGGGCGCTTGCAAAGGCCGGAAACGACAGCCGTAGAAAGAGAGGTTAGTTAGTCATGAGTAAGGTTATCGGTATCGACCTGGGCACGACGAACTCGTGCGTTGCCGTGATGGACGGCAAGGATGCCAAGGTTATTGAAAACTCCGAAGGTGCGCGGACCACGCCGTCGATGGTCGCATTCGCGGACTCCGGCGAACGCCTTGTCGGTCAGCCGGCGAAGCGTCAGGCCGTCACCAACCCGGAAAAGACCCTTTTCGCGATCAAACGCCTGATCGGTCGCCGTTACGACGATCCCGTCACCGAAAAGGACAAGAAGATCGTCCCCTACAACATCATCAAGGGCGATAACGGCGATGCGTGGGTCAGCGTCGACGACGACAAGTATTCCCCCTCGCAGATTTCCGCGTTCATCCTTCAGAAGATGAAAGAAACGGCGGAAAGCTATCTGGGCGAGAAGGTCGAACAGGCCGTTATCACGGTCCCGGCTTATTTCAACGACTCTCAGCGTCAGGCCACCAAGGACGCCGGCAAGATCGCCGGTCTCGAGGTGCTGCGTATCATCAACGAACCGACCGCGGCCGCGCTGGCTTACGGTCTCGAGAAAAAAGACGGCGGCACCATCGTCGTTTACGACCTTGGCGGCGGCACCTTCGACGTCTCGATCCTGGAGATCGGGGACGGTGTGTTCGAAGTGAAATCCACCAACGGGGACACGTTCCTGGGTGGTGAGGACTTCGACAACCGGATCGTCGATTACCTGGCCGAAGAGTTCAAGAAAGAGAACACCATCGACCTGCGCGACGACCGTCTGGCGCTTCAGCGTCTGAAGGAAGCCGCGGAAAAGGCCAAGATCGAGCTTTCGTCCACGAGCCAGACCGAGGTGAACCTGCCGTTCATCACGGCGGATCAGTCGGGTCCGAAGCACCTCAACATCAAGCTTTCCCGCGCCAAGCTGGAAGCGCTGGTCGAAGACCTGATCGAACGCACCGTCAATCCGTGCAAGAACGCACTCAAGGACGCCGGCATCAAGGCCTCTGAAATCGACGAGGTGATCCTCGTCGGTGGTATGACGCGTATGCCGAAGGTCATCGAAACGGTGAAGAACTTCTTCGGGCGCGAGCCGCACAAGGGCGTGAACCCGGACGAAGTCGTGGCGCTCGGCGCCGCCATTCAGGGCGGTGTGCTCAAGGGCGACGTCAAGGACGTGCTGTTGCTCGACGTGACGCCGCTGTCGCTCGGTATCGAAACGCTGGGCGGCGTGTTTACGCGTCTGATCGACCGCAACACGACGATCCCGACGCGCAAGAGCCAGACCTTCTCGACCGCGGAAGACAACCAGTCCGCGGTGACGATCCGGGTGTTCCAGGGCGAACGCGAAATGGCGGCGGACAACAAGCTGCTGGGTCAGTTCGACCTGGTCGGCATCCCGCCGAGCCCGCGCGGCATGCCGCAGATCGAGGTTACCTTCGACATCGACGCCAACGGGCTGGTCAACGTGTCCGCGAAGGACAAGGCGACCGGCAAGGAACAGCAGATCCGCATTCAGGCGTCGGGCGGTCTTTCTGACGACGACATCGAACGGATGGTCAAGGAAGCCGAAGAAAACGCCGACGCCGACAAGAAGCGCCGCGAGCTGGTCGACGCCAGGAACAACGCCGACAGCATTGTCCATGCGGCCGAAAAGAGCCTCGCAGACTACGGCGATCAGATCGAAGATGCCGACAAGACGGCCATCGAGACCGCGATCAGCGATCTCAAGGACGTCATGGAAGGCGACGATCTGGAAGCGATCAATGCCAAGACCGAGGCGCTCAGCCAGGCATCCATGAAACTCGGTGAAGCCATGTACAAGGCGCAGCAAGCCGAACAGGAAGCCGAGGGCGGCGCCGAGGGCGCCGATGCCGACGCATCGAAGTCCGATGACGAAACCGTCGTCGACGCCGACTTCGAGGAAGTCGATCCGGACCAGGACAAGAAGAACGGCTAACGCCGTTCTCCGGCATGGGCGGTCCGTGAATACGGGCCGTCCGCCGGCGGATCGCTTCGGGGGTATCGGTACGATGGCTAAACAGGATTATTACGAGAGCCTCGGGGTTTCCCGGGACGCGGATGCGGCAGAGCTGAAAAAGGCTTACCGCAAGCTCGCCATGCAGTATCACCCGGATCGCAATCCGGACGATGCCGAGGCGGAGAAGCGTTTCAAGGAAGTCAACGAGGCTTACGAGGTTCTGAAGGACGCCGAAAAGCGCGCGGCTTACGACCGCTTCGGCCATGCCGCGTTTGAAGGCGGCGGGCCCGGTCCGGGTGCCGGGGGCGGCTTCGGGGCCGGCGGTTTCGCCGACATTTTCGAAGAGATGTTCGGCGACTTCATGGGCGGCGGCCGTGGTGGTGGACAACGCGCGAACGCGGGCCGCGGATCCGATCTCCGCTACAACATGGAAATCACGCTCGAGGACGCGTTCAACGGCCTCAAGACCGATATCCGCGTCCCCACGTCGGTGGTCTGCGACGACTGCGACGGTACGGGTGGCAAGGATGGTGCAGCGCCGGTCGCTTGCGGCAGTTGCGGTGGCGCGGGACGTGTTCGCTCGCAATCCGGTTTCTTCACTGTCGAGCGCACGTGTCCGACCTGTCAGGGCACCGGCCAGGCAATCGAGGATCCGTGCCGGGGTTGTTCGGGCACCGGGCGCAAACAGAGAGAAAAGACGCTCGCGGTCAATATCCCGGCAGGGGTCGAGGACGGTACGCGCATCCGCCTGGCGGGTGAAGGCGAGGCCGGGCTTCGCGGCGCGCCGGCGGGCGATCTGTATATCTTCTTGGGGATCCGGCCGCACCGGTTCTTCCGCCGCGACGGCGCCGACATTCACGTCCGCGTTCCCGTCCCGATGGCGACGGCGACGCTCGGCGGGCAGATCGAGGTCCCGACGGTCGAGGGCAAGCTTCTCCGCGTCACCATCCCCGAAGGGACGCCGACCGGTCACCAGCTCAGACTGCGCGGCAAAGGCATGAAGGTGATGCGCTCCGAAGCGCGCGGCGACATGTTCGTGCAGATCTTCGTCGAGACGCCGGTCAACCTGACCAAGAAGCAGAAAGAACTGCTCAAGGAATTCGCCGGCGACGAGAAGCAGACCAAGAAGCAAAGCCCGGAAAGCTCCGGTTTCCTGGATAAAGTCAAAGAGCTCTGGGAAGACCTCAGGGACTGACGTTTGCGCCCCTGCAACCGTGATCCCGAACTTGATTCAGGATCTCGTTGATTGATTCCCTGCCGTCATCCCCGCTTTAATCCAATTCCGGACCCCGGCATTCGCCGGGGTGACAACTTGATCTTACAAACGCGTCTTTCCGGCGCAGGCCGGAATCCAATGCGACCGCGCAGTCAATGGGATTGCGTCGGCGCTGGATTAAGTCTCGGGAATACGATGATGTTTGTTGTTCATGCGTCTTTCCCTATAGTGCGGCTCCGGAACTTGACGGAGGGTTGAGCCATGAAAATCGGAATTGTCGGATGCGCCGGACGCATGGGACGCATGCTGGTGAAGGCCGTCCACGAGACGCCGGGGGCCGAGCTTGCGGGCGGCACCGAAGCGCCGCACTCCGACGCCATCGGCGAAGACCCCGCCGTGCTGGCGGGCTTGCCCGCATCCGGGCTCCAGATCATCGATGACGCGAAGGGACTTTTCGAGGTTTCGGACGCCGTCGTCGATTTTACCGCACCCGCCGCGACGGTCCGGCATGCTCTATTCGCTGCAGAGACGGGAACCGCGCTGATCCCCGGAACAACGGGCCTCAGCGCCGACGATCAGGCGAAAATCGAGGAGGCGGCGAAGGCCGTCGCCATTGTCCAGGCGGCCAATTATTCCGTCGGCGTCAATGTGCTCTTGGGCCTCGCGCGCCAGGCAGCCGAGATGATGGGCCCCGAATTCGATATCGAGATTTTGGAGATGCATCACCGCCACAAGGTCGATGCCCCGTCGGGCACCGCATTGGCGCTCGGCAAGGCGGTCGCCGACGGCCGGGGTGTCGACCTCGACAAGGTTTCGGACCGGGTGCGCGACGGTCATACCGGTGAGCGCAAGGTCGGGAATATCGGCTTCGCGACGCTCCGGGGCGGAATGGTGGTCGGCGATCACTCGGTGATTTTCGCCTCCGATGACGAACGCGTCGAAATCACCCACAAAGCCGCCGACCGGGGCCTGTTCGCCAAAGGGGCGATCCGCGCCGCGCTCTGGACCGAGGGGAAGGCCCCTGGCCTTTATTCCATGCGGGATGTGCTGGGGCTGAAGGGCTAACGCTTAACAGACCGCGCCCACACCCTCGTGGCGAATCTCGCCCAGGCGTTTGATCTCGCTTTCCAGGGTTTCGCACAGTGCCAGCTTTTCCTCGTCGTTGAGGAATTTGCCGATCACGATGCGTTTGCCGTGCGTCCCGGCGATAAGCTGCTTCGACGGACCGTCGAGGCGGACTTGTAACCACTGCGGCTGAAACGTCCAGTGCTTCCGCTTGCCCCAGTGATCGACTTTTGAAAACCGGAATTCGCGCTCGGTAATGGTGATCGCTTCGAACGACGAGCCGACCTTGTGATTGTAGCGGAGCGCGAAGATCAGGCCCGCGACCTCCAGCCCCATAAGCCCGAATACCGGCCATGCGCCTGCGATCAGAAAAGCCGTCCCGGTCGGAATGAACAGGAACAGCACGAACCCGGTGACGATGCGGATCGCGCGCTCGGACGAGCTGCGGTGCGGTCTTAAAACCCGCGAAAAACGGATCTTCTCCGGCACCGGGTCGCCTGTCTGCAAATTGTGCGCTTTGGGCGTATCCATGGGGGCATTCTAGGCAATCCAGCCGTTCCGCAACAACCGGGTTTTCTATGGCGTGGATATGCGGGATAACAAACCCATGAAAAAAGCCGATGTTGTCACGTTCTATTCCCGTCTCCGCGATGCCGACCCGGCGCCCAAGGGTGAGCTGCATTACGTCAACCCGTACACGCTGCTGGTCGCCGTGGCGCTGTCCGCGCAGGCGACGGACGTTGGCGTGAACAAAGCGACGACGCCGTTATTCAAGAAGGTCAAGACACCGGAAGCGATGGTGAAACTCGGCCTCGAGGGGCTAAAGGACTACATAAAGACCATCGGCCTCTATAACACCAAGGCCAAGAACGTCATCGCGCTCAGCCAGATCCTGATCGAACAACACGACAGCCAGGTGCCGAACGATCAGGCGGCGCTCGAAGCGCTGCCGGGTGTCGGCCGCAAGACGGCGAACGTGGTCCGCAACATTGCCTTCGGCGAACCGACCATTGCCGTCGACACGCATATCTTCCGTGTTTCCAACCGCACCGGACTGGCGCCGGGCAAGACACCGCTTGCGGTCGAGAAAAAACTCCTGAAGGTAACGCCGCCGGAGTTTGCGCTGCACGCGCATCATTGGCTGATCCTGCTCGGGCGCTATGTCTGCAAGGCCCGCAAACCCGACTGCCCGAACTGCAAGGTGATCGACGTCTGCGCCTTCAAGGGGAAAACGACGCTGGCCTGAGTGGGCGGGTTAACCGCGCGCCACAAATCTGCGGACGACGGACTTGAGGCAGGTCTCGGTCGCCGTCCCGCTGCCGCGGGCATCGAGATGCTCGACCTTCAACGCGCCTTCCGCGCCTGCCGGGTAAAGAAACAGGAAAAGCACGCATTCATCCGTGCGGTATTGCCAGATTTCGGCTCCCAGATCGCGGCGGACAAGGCTGGCCGGCCCGAACGTTTCATTCAGTGCCGCCGTGTCCCAGCCGATGACCTCGGCGGCTTTCGGGGCTTCGATCGCCGGTTCGTGCTTAGGCGCCGGTTCGGGTGCGGGCTTCGGGAGCGCTGCCGTCCGCGGGCCCGGGTTCGTGGCGGCGGTTGACGGCGTATCGGGCGCCGGGGATGGCGTCACGTTGGCGCCGGCGCAGCCGGCGAGGAACGTCAGCATCAGAACGGTCGTCAGCCGCCGGGAAAGCCCGGCGGGACTATTCATCGCCGCTGTTGTCGCTCAGGGTCTGCATGTCGCCGGCGATTTCACCGCCCGATTCGATGACGATGCGGCCATAGCGCACCTTGCCGTGAATCCGGCCGCCGGAACGCACGATCAGACGCTCGCGGGCGATCAGATCGCCGTCGAAACGGCCGCTGATATCGGCTTCGTCGACCTCGGCGGCACCCTTGAAATAGCCGCTCGGTGAGATTTCCAGGACACGTGCGCCCGGTAACGTCACCTCGACATGGCCTTCGACGACAAGCTTGTCGCAGGCGGTGATTTCACCGTTAAGCTGGATGTCGCGACCGACGATCAGGCGGCGGCTTTCCATATCACCGGCGCGCGGACGGTCAATGCGGCGCGCCGGCGCACTCGGCAAATCGGGGGCGCGGCGCTGCAGGTCCGGCATATGCGCGCTCGAAGACGGCGGTTTGGCCGGGGCGTGCGAACCCTTGCGGGAAAACGGTTTCAGCGGCGGTGCGTCGCCGGCCTCGTCGTCCGTGCTTTCCATACGCGCCGGCAGGGCGTCAGCTTTCTCGGGCGACTTCGCAGGATCTTCCTCGTCTTTCTTTTTTCCGAACATGAACTTCTACCCCTCGTGTGGCCGGGCCCCGGCGCCCGGAAAATCCCGGCGGCCGCTCTTAAGCTTTGACCGCCGTCCCCCTTTCGCCGGTCGGATGCCATTTCTCGTACATGTGCACCATGGCCGAGGTGGCAACGATCGGCATCAGCAGATTGACCAGCGGTATCGTCAGCGCGAAGGCGATGACGATACCTACCATCATGACGCTACCCTGACGGGCCTTGCGCAGTTTGGTCACTTCCGCCGGCGGGAGCCGTCTGGACGCCACCAGCTCGAAATACTCCCGGCCCAGAAGATAACCGTTCACCAGATAGAAAACAAAAGGGAAAAGCGGCCCGAGGAACAGGAACGGCAGCATCAGGATGTTGAGCACGATCAGGATGCCCAGGAACTTTGCGGACATCACGACCGTTTCACCAATTGATTGACCGTTAGCGTCCGGCAGGCCCGGATAATGGCGCGCCTCAACACAGTCCGCGACCTGATCGAGAAACAACCCGATCACCGCGCTCACCGTCGCCGGGAACAAAAACCATGTGAGTGCGAGTGTGGCCAGGCCGCCCAGGACATCGACAGCGCCCTCGAGCCAACCGATCTCGGAAATCGAGGTTTCGCGGAGCACATAGCCGACAACGGTCCAAAGGACGACCAGCGTTACCAGCGCTGCCAGAATTGAAAGCCACAAGTATTTTCGTGTGTTTTTGTCGCTTAACTGATCAATGCCTTTAACAAATGCGCTTATCATATTGATTCCGCCTAATTCCCAAGAAAATGCAGTGATCCTAACGATTTAAGGGCGTACGTCCGCCCCGGTCAAGCGCCGATTCTCAAGTAGAATCTTAAGAATGTTAAAAATTTAAATAAAATCAATAAACTATTAACTATATCTAAGATCGCATGGAAATTGTATATGATTTCTGCAGGGTCTGCGGTCGTCTTTCCAGGGATCACGCTTGCCCGAAGCCCGGCAATGGCTATACTCCGCGCCAAATGGCGTCCGGCGCCTCAATTTCCAATTTTCTTCTGCGAGCCTATCCATGCCTGAAGCACAATACGACGTCCTCGGCATCGGCAACGCGATTGTCGATATCCTCGTTCAGACCGAGGACGACTTCCTCTCCGAAAACGGCCTTTCCAAAGGTGCCATGGCCTTGGTCAGCGCCGAGGAACAGCGGGCGCTCTACGAAAAATCCGGCCAGGCCATCGAAAGTTCCGGCGGCTCCGCTGCCAATACTTTGGCGGGTGTCGCGGCGCTCGGTGGACGTGCGGCGTTTGCGGGAAAGGTAAAGGACGATCAGCTCGGCACCGTATTTGCGCACGATATCCGTGCCGCCGGCGTGAACTTCACGACACCGATGGCGAATGAGGGCGCGCCCACGGCGACCTGTCTCGTGCTTATCTCGCCCGACGGCCAGCGCACCATGCAAACGTATCTCGGCGCGTGCGTCGACTTCGCGCCCGCCGATCTCGATCCCGATCAGGTCAAGGCGGCGCAGGTGACGTACCTCGAAGGGTATCTCTGGGATCCGGACCCGGCCCGCGAAGCATTCCTTCAAGCGTCCAAGATCGCCCATGACGCAGGCCGCAAGGTGGCGCTGTCGCTTTCCGACCCATTCTGCGTCGACCGCCATCGTGACGGGTTCATCCCGTTCATCGAAGAACACGTGGATATCCTGTTCGCCAATGAAGACGAGATCCTGTCGCTTTATCAGGTCGAGGATTTCGACGCGGCGGCCGAGAAAATCCGGGGTGTGGTCGACATTGCGGCCCTGACCCGTTCCGAAAAGGGCTCGGTCGTGGTGACCGCTGACGACACCATCGCCGTCCCCGCTGCGCCGGTCGAACACGTCGTCGACACGACGGGTGCGGGTGACGCCTACGCCGCCGGGTTCCTTGCCGCGCACACGCATGGCCGCGACCTGGAGACGTCGGCAAAGCTTGGCGGGTTGCTGGCCGCCGTCATCATCCAGCAGATCGGCGCACGCCCGACAGCCGGCGTGCAACACCTGCTTCAGGACATTGACGGCTAACAGCCTTTCCCCTTTTACGGATACAACCGATGAACCTCAGAAACATCGCGATTATCGCGCACGTCGACCATGGCAAAACCACTCTGGTCGATAACATGATGCGCCAATCCGGCGCCTTCCGCGACAACCAGAAAGTGGCGGAACGGGTCATGGACTCGGGCGAGCTCGAGCGCGAACGCGGCATTACCATCCTCGCCAAGTGCACTTCCGTCGAGTGGCAGGGCACGCGGGTTAACATCGTCGACACACCGGGCCACGCGGATTTCGGCGGTGAGGTCGAACGCATCCTTTCCATGGTCGACGGGGTCGTCCTGCTGGTCGACGCCGCCGAAGGCCCGATGCCGCAGACCAAATTCGTGACGTCCAAGGCCCTGAGTCTCGGGCTCAAGCCGATCGTCGTCGTCAACAAGGTCGATAAGTCCGACGCGCGTCCCTACGAAGTTCAGGATGAGGTCTTCGATCTGTTCACGGCATTGGATGCCAACGACGAGCAGCTGGATTTTCCGACGCTCTTTGCGTCCGGCCGCGACGGGTGGGCCGCGGCGGAACCGGATGCCGGATCGGGCGATTTGACGCCGCTTTTCGACTGCATCGTGAAACACGTGAAAGAACCGGAAGCGGACCCCGACGGTCCGTTTCGCATGCTGGTGACGACGATCGAAGCCGATCCGTATCTGGGCCGGATTCTGACCGGGCGCATCTTCTCGGGATCGGTGAAGCCGAACCAGCAGATCAAGGCGCTTCGTGCCGGCGGCAAGGTCGTGGAGCAGGGCCGGGTACAGAAAATTCTCGCTTTTCGTGATGTGAAGCGCGAAGCCATCGATAACGGTGTGGCCGGCGATATCGTCGCGATTTCGGGGCTCGCCAAGGCGACTGTTGCCGACACGCTGTGCGAAACCGAAGTCGAAGAACCGCTAAGCGCGCAACCCGTCGATCCGCCGACGCTGGCGATGACGTTCTCGGTCAATTCCTCACCCTATGCCGGACAAGACGGCGACAAGGTCACGTCCAGGATGATCCGCGAGCGTCTGCTGCGCGAGGCTGAGGGTAACGTCGCCATCCGCATCACCGAAACCGAGAGCAAGGATGCCTTCGACGTCGCCGGTCGCGGTGAACTGCAGTTGGGCGTATTGATTGAGCAGATGCGGCGTGAGGGTTATGAGTTGTCTATCTCTCGGCCGCGGGTGCTGTTTCGGGAAGACCCGGAAACCGGCGAACGTACAGAGCCGCTGGAAGACGTGATCATCGACGTCGACGAGGAGTTCTCGGGCATCGTCGTCGAGGCATTGAGCGTGCGTAAAGGCCGGATGACGGAAATGAAGCAGGCCGGTGGCGGCAAGGTGCGGTTGACCTTCGTCGTGCCGTCGCGCGGTCTGATCGGGTACCACGGCGAGTTCCTGACGGAAACGCGGGGCACCGGCGTCATGAACCGCATGTTCCATGGTTATGCGTCCCACCAGGGTCCGGTCCCGGGCCGCCGCAATGGCGTGCTGATCTCGAACGCGACCGGCAAATCGGTGGCCTACGCGCTGGCCGGACTGGAAGGGCGCGGCGCGCTCTTCATCGGTGGTGGCGTGCCGGTTTACGAGGGCATGATCATCGGCGAACATAGCCGCGAGAATGATCTTGAGGTCAATCCACTCAAATCGAAGCAACTTACTAACTTCCGTGCTGCCGGGTCCGACGAAGCGATCCGCCTCACGCCGCCCCGGCGCATGAGCCTGGAAGACGCCATCGCCTACGTCGCCGACGACGAACTGCTCGAGGTGACGCCAAAGTCGCTCAGGTTGCGCAAACGTCTTCTCGACCCGCACGAGCGCAAGAAATCCGAACGCAAGAAGGACGCGGGTTGAGCCCGGCAAAAACCGGGGATACGCTGACGTCATGCAGACGACCGACCAGCCTGTGGCCGATAGGCCGAAAGTCCGGGCGTCCGCCTTCTGGCGGATGTTTCCGGCAGGCATGCGCCGGCGCTGGTGGATGTTCCGTCCGTTCGACCTGATCGCCCGGCATTTTCCGGTCTTCAAGCCGCATCGCGGCCTGTTGGTGGTCCGGATGGACGGCATCGGCGACATGATGCTGTTCCGCCAAAGTCTCGATCATTACGCCGATGCGTTCGGGGTCGACAAGGCCGATATCACGGTGCTGGGCTGCGACAGCTGGAAACCGATCGTGGACAAGGTCTTTGCCGGCTACCGGGTCATCACCATCAACGAACACGCATATGCGCGGAAGCTGATGTATCGGTTTCGGGTCAACCTGATGGTGCGACAACTCGCGCCAGAGACGGTGGTCTGTGATTCGTACCTCAGGCGCGCGATGATGGCAGACAGTTTGGTTTGGGGTGCGGCGGCGAAACGCACCATCGTTTCGATGCCCTACGTCAACGAACCGACACGGTCCGAGTTCACGTTCTATTTGAGCCAGACCGACGAGATCATAGACACCGGCCCCTACCCGACCCACGAGATCATCCGCCATTCCCGCTTTGTATCCGCAGTGGCGGGCAAGCGGATCGACCCCGTACCACCGAAAATCGATTGGCTCGACGAGAAGCCGACAAACGCCATCGAAGGGCGCTATGCAGTGCTCAATCCCGGCAGCAACGAACCGGGTCGCCGTTGGCCGTTCGCGTCTTATGTGAGTGTTGCCGAGAAATTGCTGGAAATGGGCTGGAAGGTATTCGTCGTCGGCACGCGAGGCGAAAGATGGGACGCGGCGCTGCTGGACGATATCGCCAAGCGCCCCGGCGTGACAGACCTGACCGGACGAACGTCGCTCGTCGAATTGATGGAGATAATGAAGAACGCAGGATTAGTGATCAGCAACGATACCGGCCCTGCCCACCTGTCCATTGCGCTTGGCGCACCGACGCTGGTGATCGTGGGGGGTGGGCATTTCACCAGTTTCGTCCCTTATCCAGAATGCGTCAGCCCCGGCAACGCGCGGTTCATATACGAAACGATGGAGTGCTATCACTGCTTCTGGCGCTGCCACAAACGCGCCAGCAAGCATGACGTTTTCCCATGCGTGGCAGCAATCCCGGCCGGTGATGTCTGGAAAGTGTGCCAGGAGTTGATTGCCGACGGAACGTCTGCCGAGACGCAGACGGCGGCTGCAGGCTGAAGCGCGGCATGCCGCCCAGATTGCAGGGCTGGACATCCGCCGTTGCCGTATATTTTGAATTCCGTGTTTTCCTGATCCTGCTACTGGGGTTTTCCTGCGGCCTGCCATTGCTGCTGGTCTACGGCACGCTGTCCGCATGGCTCCATGACGAGGGCGTGTCCCTCACCGTTATCGGGTGGTTCTCCATCGCATCGAGCGCCTACGCGCTCAAATTCCTGTGGGCCCCGATGGTGGACCGCTGCCCGCTTCCGTTCCTCACGCGTTTGTTGGGACAGCGGCGCGGCTGGCTGTTGTTGGCGCAATGCTGCGTGATGGCGGCGATCTTGATGCTGGGGACGACGGACCCTGCCGAAGACCTGCTTTGGACCGCGCTATGGGCCGTGGTGCTGGCATTCTCGTCGGCGACCCAGGACATTGTCGTCGATGCCTACCGGATCGAGATCCTCGACGAAGAGAAAATGGGTGCGGGCGCGGCCAACTACGTGGTCGGCTACCGGGTGGCCACATTCGCGTCGGGTGCCGGGGCGCTGGTGATTGCGGATCAGGCAGGATGGTTCTCGGCCTATGCCGTGATGGCAATCCTGGTTGCCGTCGGCATGGCGGCGAGCTTGTTCGGTCCGGAACCGGTGCGGCGCGTTGAAGAAGCGGTGACGCACGCCGGTTCGAAACTCGCGCATGCGATTGAGGTTCTACGCCGCGCCGTCTGGATGCCGTTTGCCGAGTTCATGTCGCGGCCGCATTGGTTGATGATCCTCTTGTTCATCGCGCTTTATAAATACGGCGACGCATTGCTGGGCGTGATGGCCAACCCATTCTATCTGGATATCGGGTTCTCCAAAACCGAGGTTGGCCTGGTTACCAAGGGTTTCGGGCTCGCCGCGACCATCATCGGCGGGATTGTCGGCGGTGCCTTCGTGGCGCGCTACGGCACGCTCAAGGCACTGATGTTCGGTGGCATCCTCCAAGCTGCATCGAATGCGGTGTTCGCTCTGCAGGCCTATATCGGTCCGGAACTGCCGATGCTGTTCGTCACCATCGGTGTCGAGAACCTGACCGGCGGGATCGGCACCATCGCATTCGTCGCCTATCTTTCCGGGTTGTGTAACGTCGCCTACACGGCGACCCAGTTCGCCCTGCTGTCGTCGTTAATGGGTTTCTCGCGGACCGTACTTGCATCCGGCGGCGGCTGGCTCGCCGATCAGATCGACTGGGTGTCGTATTTCCTGCTGACCGGACTGGCGGCGATTCCGGGACTGGTCTTGCTGATCTGGCTCATGAAGCGGGTGCCGCCGCCAACCGTTCAAGAAGCGCATCCTTAACATCGTCAGCCGGGATTGCACGCATCTCGCGGGATCCGAACGCTTCGGCGCGGATGACGGTAATGTCGTCCGTCATCGGCGGGAACTTTTCATAGACCGTCGGTCCGTACATCACGACCAACGGTGTATTGGCGACGGCGAGCATGTGGGCGATCCCGGAATCGTTCGAAAGCGCCGCAGTCAATCGTCCGCCCAGCGCAATGGTCAGCAGCGGATCGTAATCGAACGCCCTTCCCGCCTCGGCCTGGAGCGGCAACAAGGCGCCGGGAACCTCGGCCTGGATCGGTTCGATCCACTCTTCTTCCTGAGGGCCGATCAGGAATACCGGCTTTACCCCGGTCTCTCCGATAGCTCGCGCGACGGCGATGAAGCGCGCCAGCGGCCAGCATTTGGGACGCCCCCCGGAGCCGGGGGCGAAGGCGACGTACGGCTCGCCGTCGGGCAATAACCGGGCGGACGCTGCGGCGTAACGCGGCGGGAGCGGAAGATCGAGTGATGTCGGCGTATCGAACGTTCGCCCGGACGCGATCTCCAGCAAATCCAGCATCTGCCGCTGCATCGCTTTGGGGAATTTGTAGCCCGATTTGGGTTTGATTGAGGAGAGCAGGAACCTTGCCGCCGGCGAGACGAACGCTTTGTGACGGATACGCCGGACGGCAAGCGCGATCCAGAAATTCCGCTGCGTGTCGATGACCAGATCGAAACGGCGATTCTTTAATGGACGCGGCCCCAGAAGTTCATTCGGGCTCTCGCCGATGCCGCCGTATTCGATGATCTCGTCGATCAGATGGTCGGCGAGCGGCTTGAGGCTTCGGCCATAAACGGTGGTCTCCTTGCCCGCGAACCATGTGATCCTGGCATTGGGAAACGCGGTTCTCAGCCCACGCACGAAGGGAAGCTTCAACAGCCCGTCGCCCAACCGGTCGAGGCCGACGTGAACCAGAACGCTCTCGATGTCTTCGTTCGCTTGCTTCATGTGCGCCGTCTCCTGGCACCCGGGTAGCACGTTCCGTCGAAGAAGTAGAGTGAAAGGGTCATGGCACGGGGGCTTTCGGCGGTTTGGCCAACAACGCGACGGCGGCGCCCGCAAAACCGAAACACGCAAACGTCAGGAGCGGCACATCGTAGGCCCCCGTGATGTCGCGAAGCGCGCCCGCGATCAACGGACCTGCCGCCTGGCTTGCGACCTGGACGGTCAGTGCGACGCCGCGGATCGCGCCATAGCTACGCCTGCCGAAAAATTCGGCCCACGCGATCGGCAGGATTGTCAGTAATCCGCCGATCCCGCACCCGAACAGGATCGCGGCGCCATAGGCCATCGGCACGCTGTGGACTTCATGCATGGCGAGCGCGGCGGCGCCCAATAACAGCCCGACCAAAACCAACGCGAACCTGAGCGGGACGTGCCTGGGCCAGAAGCCGTAGGCGAACCCGACAATCCCCGAGGTAAGGGAGAACGTGCTGACGGCGGTCGCGGCCACGGTCGGATCGAGGCCGCGCTCGATCAGGAACGGTGCCTGGTGCAAGCTGACGCCGGCCTGGATCGGCCAGGCGAGCGCCGTGAATAAGCTCAAAAGCCAGAATGCCGGGGTGCGGATCGCTTCGGCGCGGGTGAATGCGGGCTCCGGCTGGGCGGCGGGTTGTGATTTCGTTGCCGTTTCGTCGGTGGGGTCGGCTATCGGCGCACCGTCGATCTCCATCCCCAGGTCTTCCGGGCGGCGGACGAGCAACAGCCACGCCGGGACGAAGCCGACGATCAGCACCGTCGCGCCGACGGCGATCCACGCCGTCCGCCAGCCACCGGCCTGCATCGCTGCGTGCGCAATCAACGGCATCGCGACCAGCCCGCTCATCAGGGCGAGCGTCGTCACCGACGTCGCGAACGACCGCTTCTTGTAAAACCAGTTCACGATCGAACCGTAGATTCCAAGGTCGTAGGGACCGGTAAAATTCATCCGCGCGATGCAATAGAACACGTAAAACAGCGGCAGGGCGTTCACGGTCGAAATGAACAGTAGCGGGACGCCCGTCGTCAGCACCGCGAAACAGAGGATCGTGCGCGCACCGTTCTTATCCAGAAACGGCCCGATCAGGGGCGCGGCGACGGCACCGAGAATACCGCCGAGCGACACGGCGCCGGAGATTTCCGTCCGCGACCAGCCGAACTCGGTGGTCATGGGGTCGATGAAGATCGAGAGCGTGGCGACCGCCGGACCTTGCCGCGAGAACGATGCGGCGCAAACGGCGGCAAGCACGATCCAGCCGTAATAGAAGGGCAAACGCCCGGCCAGCGCATGGATGAAACGAAGCCGCAAAATGATGAATCCCCTGTCAGATTCGGCTAGGCTAGCAGCCCGGCGGAAATATGTGGAGCCGAAGCGTCGTTACGTTTATGGTGCGCCCGCTTGGGAGGGCATGGTTACGGATTTACTGAGGAACCTGTGATGAATATGGATCTGGTGCCCATCGGCGATAACCCCCCTTATGAAGTCAATGTCCTGATTGAGATTCCGCTCGGCGGCAATCCGGTCAAATACGAGGTCGATAAGAAATCCGGCGCGATCTTCGTCGACCGTTTCCTGCACACCGCGATGTACTACCCGATCAACTACGGCTTCATTCCGCACACCCTGTCGGATGACGGCGATCCCATCGACGCCGCCGTGCTGGGCCAGATGCCGGTGATTCCGGGCTGCATCATCAAGTGCCGTCCGATCGGCGCGCTGATCATGGAAGACGAAAGCGGCATCGACGAGAAGCTCTTGTGCGTGCCCGTCGACGACCTGCACCCGTTCTACGGTGACATCAGCTCTTACCGCGATATCCGTCCGGTGCAGATCAGCCAGATCCAGCACTTCTTCGAGCACTATAAAGATCTCGAGCCCAACAAGTGGGTCAAGGTCAAGCGCTGGGGCGAGGCCGAAGAGGCGCTCGAACTGATCCGCGAAGCGATCAAGCGTGCCGAGGATGCGGAAGGCGGCGAAGCCTAGTCACAGGCTTCGTGCGCGGTTAGGGCTGCGAGCGTCACCATGTCCGCGACCGTCGATCCCATCGGCACCACCTGGATCGGTTTCGAGAGGCCCTTAATCAGGGGGCCCAAGACCGTCGCACCCGAGACGCTCGCCAACAGCTTCATGCTGATCTGCGCGCTGTGCAGGCCCGGCATCACCAGAACGTTGGCGGTGTCGGACAAACGGCAGAATGGGTAGTTCGCCAAGAGATCCTTGTTGAGCGCGACATCGACGGCCATTTCGCCGTCGTATTCGAAGTCGGCACCCTCTTTATCCAGAATCTGAACCGCTTCGCGCACCAGTTCGGCGCGCGGCAGGGCCGGATGCCCGAAGTTGGCGAACGAGATCAGCGCCACGCGGGGCTCGTGTCCGAAACGCCGCGCCTCGGCGGCGGATTGCCGTGCGATGTCGGCGAGCGCGCGCGGATCGGGCGATTCGGCGACGACGGTATCGGCGACGAACAGGGTGCGGCCGCGATCGATGATCATCGACAGCCCCATGACGCGCGCACCCGGCGCCGGTTCGATGACGGATGCAATGTTGTGCATCGCCGCGTGGAAGTTCCGGGTCAGACCGGTGACCATGGCGTCCGCGTCGCCGGTCGCGACCATGCAAGCCGCAAAGAAATTGCGGTCCTGATTGACCAGACGCTGACAGTCCCTCTTCAGGCTGCCCTTCCGTTGAAGGCGGGTATAGAGATATTCGGCGTAATCGGCGTTGCGGTCGGACAGCCGGGCGTTATGAATTTCAAGCCCATCGATGTTGCCGAGGCCAAGGGTCTTCATGGTATCCCGGACCCGTTCCTCGCGCCCGACGAGGATCGGCGTGCCGTATCCCGCATTCCAGAACGCATGCGCGGCGCGGATGGATTTCTCTTCTTCGCCTTCCGCGAACACGACACGGCGCGGCTTGGCGCGGACCTGATCGAGCGTCGCCTGCAGGTTGCCGATGATCGGATTGAGGCGCGCCGACAGCTCGCTTTCGTAGGCTTCCATATCCTCGATCGGTTTTTGCGCGACGCCGGAATCCATCGCCGCTTGCGCGACCGCTTTCGGGACGGCGACGATCAGGCGCGGATCGAAAGGTGTCGGGATCAGGTAGTCGGGTCCGTATTGAAGGTGAATGCCGGCGTAGGCCGCGTCGACTTCGTCGGGGACGTCTTCCCGCGCCAGCTCGGCGAGTGCGTTGGCGGCGGCGATCTTCATTTCTTCGTTGATGCGCCGCGCACGGACATCGAGCGCGCCCCGGAAAATATAAGGGAATCCGAGGACATTGTTGATCTGGTTCGGATAGTCGGACCGTCCCGTCGCGATGATCGCGTCGTCGCGGACGGCCTTCACGTCTTCGGGGGTGATTTCCGGATCCGGGTTGGCCATGGCGAAGATGATCGGTTGATCCGCCATCGACTTGACCATCTCCTGGCTGACCGCATCCTTGACCGAGAGGCCGATGAACACGTCCGCACCCTTCATCGCATCGGCCAGCGTGCGCGCGTCCGTGTCGACGGCCTGGGCGGACTTCCACTGGTTCATGCCGTCTTCGCGGCCGCGATAAATCACGCCCTTGGAATCGCACATGATGATATTGTCGCCGTTGACGCCCATCGCCTTCATTAGGTCCGCACACGCGATCGACGCCGCACCGGCGCCGTTGATGACGATCTTGCTGTCCGCCAGTGTCCGGCCCGTCAGGTTGACGGCGTTGATCAGGCCGGCGGCCGTGATGATCGCGGTGCCGTGCTGGTCGTCGTGGAAAACGGGGATGTCGAGAAGCTCCCTCAGGCGCTCTTCGATCATGAAGCATTCGGGCGCCTTGATGTCTTCGAGATTGATACCCCCGAAGGCGTTCCCGAACAGACGCACGCTCTCGACCACTTCGTCGACGTCTTCCGAGAACACCTCGACGTTGAAGGCATCCACATCGGCGAAGCGTTTGAAGAGCACGCACTTGCCTTCCATCACCGGTTTCGAGGCCAGCGGGCCGATGTTGCCGAGTCCCAAAACTGCCGTGCCGTTGGAAATGACGGCGACCATGTTGCCGCGCGCGGTCAGCTCGTAGACCCGGCTTTCGTCCTCATGGATCGCAAGGCACGGCCCCGCGACGCCGGGCGAATAGGCGAGCGTCAGATCCCGTTGGGTGGTCAGCGGCTTGGTCGGGTGAATTTCGATCTTGCCAGGCTTGCCCGACGCGTGCATGCGCATCGCTTCGTTGTAGAGCAGTTTGGTGGCGCGCTCGTCCATGATGTCTCTCCCAGGAGTCTTGCGTCTTGTCTTTATCATTGCCGGGCACGCCGAAGGCGTTGGCCTGCGCCCGAGCCGCCATATTGCCACCACGTACAAAAAGTGCAACGGCGCTCGTGCCGTGGCCGCTACGTGTGGTATGGTCCGTCGGATTCGACATCGCCGCGTGATCCCGGGATATAGATGAACGACCACAGCCACGCCGAACGAGACAGAACGGAACCGGACCAGAAGGTGTCGGAAGGCGCCTCGGGCGCCGTGACCCCGATGATGGCGCAGTTCCTTCAGATCAAACGCGATCACCCCGACGATCTGCTGTTCTACCGGATGGGCGACTTCTACGAGCTTTTCTTCGATGACGCCGTGCAGGCGGCGGGTGCGCTGGACATCGCCTTGACCAAGCGCGGCAAGCATCTGGGCGAAGACATCCCGATGTGCGGTGTCCCCGTCCATAGCCATGAAACCTATCTCAATAGATTGATCCGAAAGGGTTTTCGCGTCGCGATCTGCGAACAGACCGAAGACCCGGCGGAAGCCAAGAAGCGCGGTTCCAAATCGGTCGTGAAACGCGATGTGGTGCGGGTCGTGACGCCCGGCACGATCACCGAAGACATCCTGCTGGAATCCCGCCGCCACAACTATCTGGCCTGTGTCGCCCGTGCCCAGTCGGATTTCGCGTTGGCGTGGCTCGATATTTCGACCGGAGACTTCAGGACCCAGACGGCTGCGGCCGGTGACATCGCGGCGATCCTCGCGCGTCTCGATCCGGGCGAAGTGGTCGTCGCCGACAATCTGTTGGGCGATGCGCTGCCCGAACAGACCTGGTTCGATGTTATTGATCGTTTGACGCCGCAACCGGCCGCCCGGTTCGACAGCGAGAACGGTAAGCGCCGGCTGATGGATGTGTATGGGGTCAAAACGCTGGATGCGTTCGGGGCGTTCACGCGTGCCGAAGTCGCGGCTGCCGGCGCCATCGTCGACTACGTCGAGTTGACGCAGAAGGGGAAGCTGCCGCGCCTGCACCCGCCGGTTCGTGTCGAGCAGGGCGCGGTCATGGAGATCGATGCCGCGACGCGGCGCAATCTCGAACTCACGCAGACCATGTCGGGCGAGCGCAAGGGCAGTCTATTGGATGCCGTCGACCGCACGGTGACCGGCGGTGGCGCCCGCTTATTGGCAGCGCGGATCGCGGCGCCGTTGACGTCGCCCGCCGATGTGAACGCCAGGCTCGATCTGGTTGAGGTGTTTCACGCCGACAGCCGTGCCCGCGAGGGCTTACGGGAGAAGCTGAAAGCAGTCCCGGAAATCGCCCGCGCCATGAGCCGCCTGACCATCGGGCGTGGCGGGCCGCGCGACGTCGCGTCGATCCGGGCCGGCCTCAAGGCGGCCGCGGAAATCCGGCGTTCGCTCAATGATATGCATGCATTACAGACCGCCGCCGATCTGCCGGGGCTGGTCGACGCCTTGGGCGGGCACGACGAGCTTGTCGAAGAGCTGGCGCAGGCCCTGGTCGACGAGCCGCCGATGGGGACGGCGGACGGCGGCTTCGTCCGCAAGGGGTATCATCCGCGCCTCGACGAACTGGTCGAAATGCGCGACGAAAGCCGGCGCCTGATCGCGGCCTTGCAGAAGCGATACGCGGACGAGACGGGGATTCAGGCGCTTAAGGTGCGCCATAACAATGTGCTCGGCTATTTTATCGAGGTGACGGCCAAGCAGGCGGACCAGATTCCGGGCGGGACCGACAGCCCCTTTATCCATCGCCAGACCATGGCCAATGCCGTGCGCTACACAACGGTCGAACTGAACGATCTGGAGGCCGAAATCGCACGCGCCGGAGAGCGGTCGCTGGCGCTCGAGCTTGAAATCTTCGAAAGCCTCGTTGCCCGAATTCGTGAGAATGCGGACGCTATCGATGCGACGGCGTCGTCGCTGGCGGCGCTCGACGTGGCCGCGGCGACGGCGGAGCTGGCCCTCGCATCGGCGTTCACGCGGCCTCAGGTGGACGAAAGCGAGGCCTTCACCATCGAAGCCGGCCGCCATCCGGTGGTCGAGATGGCGCTCGCGAAATCCGGGGACGTCGCCTTCGTCGCCAACGACTGTAAGCTCGAACCGGGCGACGACGATACGTCGGGCGCCAAGCTTTGGCTGCTGACCGGCCCCAACATGGCGGGGAAGAGCACATTTCTGCGTCAGAATGCATTGATCGCCGTCCTTGCGCAGGCCGGGCTCTACGTGCCGGCGAAACGTGCGCATATCGGCGTCGTCGACCGGCTGTTCTCGCGGGTCGGCGCGGCGGACGATCTGGCGCGGGGCCGCTCCACATTCATGGTGGAGATGGTCGAAACCGCGGCGATCCTGCATCAGGCGGGGCCGCGCGCGCTTGTCATTCTGGATGAGATCGGCCGCGGCACGGCCACGTTTGACGGTTTGTCGATTGCGTGGGCGGTCGTCGAGCACCTGCACGAAGTGAACCGCTGTCGCGGGTTGTTCGCGACCCATTATCACGAGCTTACCGAACTTGCGACCCGGCTCGGCAATCTCAAGTGCTACACCATGCGGGTGAAGGAGTGGAAAGGCGACGTCGTCTTCCTGCATGAGGTTGCCGCAGGGGTTGCAGATCGCTCTTACGGTATCCATGTGGGGCAATTGGCGGGTTTGCCGTCAAGTCTGGTGGCGCGCGCGGAAACGATCCTGGAACAGTTGGAGAGCAAGAAATCCAAGGGATCAGGGTCGCTTGGGGACGATCTACCGTTGTTTTCTGCAGTACAAGCGCAAAAAGCTGCACCTAAACGCGAAAACAAGTTGGCAGTGGCAGTTGACAAGATCAATCCAGATTTCTTAACGCCCCTGCAGGCGCTGGAAGAGCTATATAAGCTCAAATCATTAGCCTTGGATAACGATGATTAATGCATTGATTCTATTTGTGGAAAGAGCGACGGGGGTCACACGGTGGCCCACGGGGACGACGCGATGAATGCTCTGACCAAGGTCGTCAAACCGCGCAAGATCATCGACCGTAAGGGCGTGCTGACTCGTCTGGACGAGCTGCTGAGCTGGTCCGGATATACGCCGGACAGCCGAAACGAGGTGTTCGCGATCTATCGCGATGCGCTGGAAGAGGGCCGCGCCGAGGTCCGCCGCCGCTTCGAGGCGGGCGAGCAAAGCGGCAGCGAAACAGTGCATGCCGGCGCCTATCTCATCGATCAACTGGTGCGGATCGTTTACGAGGTCGCGACCGAACACGTTTACCCGCAAGGGGTCGGTATTTCGTCCGATACCATGTCGGTCATCGCGACGGGCGGTTACGGGCGCGGGGAACTGGCGCCGCACTCGGACATCGATCTGATGTTCCTGCTGCCTTACAAACTGACACCCCAGACCGAACAGGTCGTCGAGTATGTGCTTTACACGCTTTGGGACCTCGGCCTGAAAGTCGGGCACGCCACGCGTTCCGCCGAAGAAGCCGTCAGACTGTCGAAAGACGATATCACGATCCGGACCAGCCTGCTGGAATCCCGGCTGATCACCGGCAACGAAGAGCAGTATCTGAAGTTCAAGAACCTGTTCCAGGAAGATGTCGTCAGCGACAGCGGCATGGCGTTCGTCGAGGCGAAGCTCGGCGAGCGCGACGACCGTCACGCGCGCATGGGCGATACGCGTTACGTGCTCGAGCCGAACATCAAGGACGGCAAGGGCGGGCTTCGCGACCTGCAAACCCTGATGTGGATCAGTAAATATCTGTATGGCGTGGAGACGATTGCCGACCTGAAGCAGAAGGGGATTCTGACCGCCGACGATGCGCGGCGTTTCGACAAAGCGCAGGAATTCCTGTGGACCGTGCGCTGCCATCTGCATTATCTCGCCGACCGGCCGGAAGAACGTCTGACCTTCAACGTCCAGACCGACATCGGCGCGCGCATGGGCTACACGGATCATGCGGGCCTGAGCGGCGTCGAACGGTTCATGAAGCATTACTTTCTGATCGCCAAGGATGTCGGCGATCTGACCCGAATCATCTGTGCCGCGCTCGAGGAACAGCACAAGAAAAAGCGGCGTCGTTTCCGCCTGCCCCGGTTCGGGAAGGGCGGCCCGGAGATCGACGGCTTCGACGTCGACGGTGACCGGCTTGTCGCCGCCAGCGACGATATCTTCGAGAAAGATCCGAAAAAGCTGCTGGACCTGTTCTGGCAGGCGCAGAAGCACGGTTTCGATGTTCACCCAAGCACCCTCAGGATCGTTACCAAAAACCTGAAACGGATCACGCGGAAAGTTCAGAACGACCCCGCGGCAAACGACATCTTCGTCAACATTTTGACCGGTCCGGATCCGGACAAGACATTGATGCGAATGAACGAGGCGGGGGTGTTCGGCAAGTTCGTCCCGGACTTCGGCCGTGTCGTCGCGCAGATGCAATACGACATGTACCATGTCTACACCGTTGACGAGCACACTATCCGCGCCATCGGCGTGTTGCACGGAATCGAAACCGGCAGACTGGTCGACGACCACCCGGTGGCCTGCTCCATCGTCGGCGAGGTGCAGTCCATGCGTGCGCTGTACGTCGCCGTGCTGCTGCACGATATCGCCAAGGGACGGGGTGGCGATCATTCCGAAATCGGCGCCGATATCGCGCTCAAGCTGGGTCCCCGCCTCGGTCTTTCCGAATGGGAGACGGAGACCGTCTCGTGGCTCGTCCGCCATCACCTGTTGATGAGCCATACTGCCTTCAAGCGCGACATCGACGATCCGAAAACCGTCTCGGATTTCGTCGAGGTGGTTCAATCGCCGGAACGTCTCAGACTGCTTCTGGTGCTGACCGTCGCCGACATTCGTGCGGTCGGCCCCAACGTCTGGAACGCCTGGAAGGCGGGCTTGTTGCGGGAACTTTACTGGCATGCCCGCGAATTCATGTCCGGCGAAAGCCCCGAGGAGCGTCTCTCGAAACGTGCCGACACCGCGAAGCGCAAGCTCTCCGCCGCGCTCGAAGAGACGTCGAAGGACTGGACGCCGGAACGGATTGAGGCGCATCTCGATCTTGCCCGCGATACCTACTGGCTGACGTTCGATACCGACGCCCTGCTCCGCCATGCCGAACTCATCCGCCAAGCCGCGATCAACAAACAAAATTTGAGGATCGAGTTGACTGCCGATGAAGATCACGATGCGACCGAGGTGGTGGTGTTCACCGTCGATCATCCCGGGCTGTTCGCCAAGGTCGCGGGTGCGCTTTCGCTCGGCAGCATCAACATCGTCGACGCCAAGATCGTGACGCTCAACAACGGCATGGCGCTCGACACCTTCTGGGTGCAGGACGGCCAGGCCGAAGCGGTTTCCGGCGAAGCGCGCATGGAGCGTATCCGCCGCCGTATCGAGCGCGCGCTTTCGGGCCTCGAATCGCCAGCGTGGGAATTGAAAGAGGCACGCGAAAACGCCATGCCGTCCCGCACCAGCGTCTTCCAGGTGCCGCCCCGTGTCCTCATCGATAACAAGGCAAGCCGGACCCACACGGTGATCGAAGTCAACGGTCGCGACCGGCTCGGGTTCCTGCACGACGTGACGAACGCGTTGACCAACGCCGGGTTGCAGATCGCGTCGGCACATGTCTCGACCTATGGCGAGCGGGTCGTCGACGTCTTTTATGTGAAAGACATATTCGGCCTCAAGATGGAACAGTCGAACAAGATCGAGGATGTCCGCTCGAAGCTGCTGGCTGCGATTTCCGGCGACAGCGGCAGCGGTAAACCGGAGGCCGCCGAGTGAGCGCTATCGGCGGTGCCGGCGCCATAACCTTGCCGCAATCTGATCCGAGCGTCCGGCCATGAACCTGGTCCGCGCGATTTCCGCCATCGGCTCGATGACGATGCTAAGCCGTGTCTTCGGCTTCGCGCGCGACATTCTGATCGCAAACTTTCTGGGTGCGGGGACCGTCGCCGACGCGTTCGTCGTCGCGTTCCGGTTCCCGAACCTGTTCAGACGATTATTCGCAGAAGGGGCGTTCGCTGCTGCCTTCGTACCGATGTTCTCGCGCAGCCTCGAAGGCGAGGGCGCCGACGCTGCCAAGACGTTTGCCGAACACGCATTCAGCATGCTCGCCGTGATCCTGTTCGTGTTCGTTGCCGCCGTCGAAATCGCGATGCCGTGGCTGATGCCCTACCTCGCGCCCGGCTTCGATAACGTGCCGGGCAAGATGGAGATGGCGACCGAGTTCTCGCGGATCGCTTTTCCCTATCTGTTGTTTATTTCGTTGGTCGCCCTGCAGTCGGGCGTCCTGAACGCATTCGGCAAGTTCTCGGCCGCCGCCGCCGCGCCGGTTCTGTTGAATATCACCTTGATCGTGGCGTTGCTCGCGTTCGGCGGATCCGACGAAGAATCCGGCCGTGCCCTGGTCTGGGGCGTGTTCGCCGCAGGGATCGTGCAGTTCATCTGGCTGGCGTGGCATTGCCGGCGGCAGGGCGTTCGGTTGCGCCTCGGGATGCCGAAACTGACCGACAAGGTCCGCACGCTCGGCCGACGCATTCTTCCCGTCGTCTTCGGCGCGAGCCTTTATCAGATCAACCTGCTGATCGGCACCATCCTCGCGACGACAATATCCGACGGCGCGGTGTCTTATTTGTATTATGCCGATCGCGTGACGCAGTTGCCGCTTGGGGTGGTGGGAATTGCTGTCGGCACGGCGTTGCTGCCGATGATCTCGCGGCAGTTGGAGGCGGGCGACGACGAGAAAGCGAATACCTCGCAGAACCGCGGGATCGAAATCGCCCTTCTTTTGACCGTGCCGGCGGCTCTTGCGCTCATCGTCATCCCCGAGCCGATTATCCAGGTCCTTTTTGAGCGGGGCGCGTTCGGTGCGGACGCCAGCGAAGCAACGGCGTTGGCTTTGATGGCGTACGCTATCGGTCTTCCCGCTTACGTCGGCATTCGTGTATTCACACCCGGCTATTTTGCCCGCGAAGATACCGCGACACCGGTTCGGATCGCGGCGTTGGCGATGGTCGTCAACGTGGTCCTCAATCTCGTGCTGATGCAATCGTTGGGGCACGTCGGCATTGCGCTGGCATCGAGCGTCTCGGCATGGCTCAACATCCTTCTCCTGGTCGCCGTGCTGGCGAAGCGCGGGCATTACGCGCCTGACGCACGGCTGATGTCGCGCCTGTTCGGCATTGCCGGTGCGAGCGCCGTCATGGCGGGCGCGCTCTGGTTCGCCGCCGCCTGGGCGGTGCCGTGGCTCGCGGGACCGATTGTCGAGCAGGTCGTGGCGTTGACCGTCCTCGTCATTGGCGGGCTTGCCCTTTATCTGATTGCGGCCCGGTTGTTCCGGGTTTACTCGATTGCCGAGATCAAGGGTACGCTTCGCCGCGCGCGCTGACCGCTTGACCGCCTCTATCGGGCGCGCGATAACCCGCCTTCGGAATACGCAACCGGAACCGAACCGATCATGACTGAGCGAATTTTCTCCGGCGTCCAGCCGACCGGCAACCTGCATCTCGGGAACTATCTGGGGGCGATCCGGAACTGGGTGGCGCTGCAGAACGACTTCGAATGCCTGTTCTGCGTCGTCGATCTGCACGCGATCACGGTGTGGCAGGACCCGGCCAAATTGCGCTCGTCGACGCGTGAAGTCGCGGCCGCGATGATCGCCGCTGGTATCGACCCGAAGAAACACATTATCTTCAATCAGTCGCAGGTCCCCGGTCATGCCGAGCTTGCGTGGATCTTCAACTGCGTCGCGCGTATGGGCTGGCTCGGCCGCATGACCCAGTTCAAGGAGAAAGCCGGCAAGGACCGCGAGAACGCGTCGGTCGGGCTGTTCGCTTATCCGAACCTGATGGCGGCGGACATCCTTTTATACAAAGGAACGCACGTGCCGGTCGGCGAAGACCAGAAACAGCACCTGGAACTGGCGCGCGACATCGCCCACAAGTTCAACAATGACTTCAAGACCGAGACGTTCCCGATCCCGGAACCGTTGATCCTGGGAACGGCGACGCGCGTCATGTCCCTTAAGGACGGTACCGCAAAGATGTCGAAGTCCGACCCGTCCGATCTGTCGCGTATCAATATGACCGACGATGCCGACACCATCGCGCGCAAGATCAGGAAGGCGAAAACCGATCCGGATCTGCTGCCGGACAACCGGGCCGGTCTCGACGCGCGGCCCGAGGCCCGAAATCTGATCGGCATATACGCGGCGCTCGCCGACACCACGGTGGACGCCGCCGTCGAGGAATTCGCCGGCCAGCAGTTCTCGGCGCTCAAGGAACGCCTGTCTGAGGTCGCGGTCGCCAACCTGTCGCCGATTCAGGACGAGTATCGCCGCCTTTTGGATGACAAGGCGACCATCGACGACGTCCTGGCCGACGGCGCCGAGCGGGCATGCGCGCTTTCCGAACCCGTATTGCGCGAGGTTCACGACGTGATCGGTTTCCTGCGCCCCAAGAGAAAGCGCGGCTAACCCCTCTGGGCGGTTGCATGTGGCTGTCCCCGGACCCACCTAATGGGCTATAGTCGCAAGAACGATCAGCGCCGCGCACAACGGCGGCAATGGAGAGTGACATGTTTATCCAGACCGAAAGCACCCCGAATCCGGCGACGTTGAAATTCCTGCCGGGCAAGGCCGTGATGCAGAACGGGACCGCGAATTTCGCCGAGGCGTCCGAAGCGCAGCGCTCGCCGATGGCGACGCGCCTGTTCGCGATCGAGGGTGTCGCCGGCGTATTTCTGGGTTCCGACTTCGTGACCGTCACGAAAACCGATGACAAGGATTGGGACGTGCTGCGCCCGCAGGTGCTGGGCGGCATCATGGAGCATTACCAGTCGGGCCGCCCGATGATCGAAGAAGAGGCTGGCAGCGAGCCCGGAAGCGATGGCGACGACGATCCGATCGTTAAGCAAATCAAGGAGTTAATCGATACGCGTGTGCGTCCGGCGGTGGCACAGGACGGCGGCGACATCGTGTTCAAGGGCTTCGAAGGCGGCATCGTCTCGTTGCACATGCAGGGCGCGTGCGCCGGTTGCCCGAGCTCGACGGCAACGCTGAAGCACGGAATCGAGAACATGTTACGGTACTATGTGCCGGAAGTTCAGGAAGTTCGGGCGGTAGAATAAGCCGCGCGTTTTCGCCAAAAAGGCGGCTTTGAAATTTACGAAAATTGACGTCGAAATTCGGTAGCATGGTCTACCTAACTGTGTTAACCATGACGCCACTAAATGCCGGCCAGTGATCCGACAGGTAAAAATGCCGTCGGGGATATAAGAACAGAGCCGAAAAATCCCAGGGCGAACGAAACGAGATTGAGGGACGGCGTGCATGCCGCAAACATGCCGCCGGAAGCAGCAATGACGACTCGTAAATTCGACCATTTGGTTCTCAGCATTGTAGGTGGGGCCGTAATCGCCACCGGTTTGGCAATGCTCGTGAATCCGCAGTCGGGCGTGACCGCGAACCCGCGCGTTTCTTTCGATCAGGCGCATGCGGAGTCCGGGCATCTGAACCAGGGTGTGCAGGAAGTCGCGCCCGAGGAAATCGAAGTCGCCGCCGGTATCTCGGCATCTTCGCTGCGCGAGGCGCAGGCGTTGGCGGAACGTTTCGAGACCATGGGCTATCGTCTGGAGCACATCCGTGAAAACGGCGCCCCGGTGCCACGCGTCTTTCTGGCAGAGATGCCGCGCGACCTGCACGCGGTCCCGGAAGTCGCACTGAAGAAGACGGTCTTTTTCCAGACCATGCTGCCGCTGATTCTGCAGGAAAACGAACGTATCCTGGCGGACCGCCATCGTTTGATCCGCCTGAAGGCCGAACAGGCGCTCGGCAAGCCGCTTGCGGCGCGCGACCGTCTCTGGCTTGCCGTTCTCGCCGACCGCTACAAGGTCAAGGACGAGACGCTGGATAAGCTGCTCAGCCGCGTCGACGTCATCCCGCCCTCGCTGGCAATGGCGCAGGCGGCAGAAGAGAGCGGGTGGGGAACCTCGCGATTCGCGCAGCACGGCAATGCGATTTTCGGTCAATGGACCACCGCTGACGGCGAGGGGTTGATCCCCGAGGACCGTCCCGAAGGCATGGACCATAAGGTGCGGGCATTCGACAACCTGCAGCAGTCGGTTGCGGCCTATATGCGCAATCTGAACACGCACCGCGCTTATGCGTCGCTGCGCCGCGAGCGGGCCAAGCTGCGCCAGCGGGGCGATGCCCTGGACGGCAAGGAACTCGCCGGCACGCTGACAAAGTATTCAGAGCGCGGTCAGGAATACGTCGACAGCGTGCGTACCATCATCGATGCGAACGGTCTTCGCGCACTGGATGATGCGCGCCTGATCGCCGACAGCGCTGACGACGATCAGTCGGTCTGAACTTTTTTCGGAACGTAGAACTGTCTGCCGAACCAGTACCAACGGCCGTCGCCGGCCGGCATGGTGCAGTTCAGGCGTGTGCGTCCCGGCGGCATCGCCTTGTCGGTCCTGACCTCGATCCGTTTGCCCAACCGCTGCAGGTCCAGCGTTTCGACGTGAGACGCATAACAGTTGAGCCGGTCCAGGCCGCTCGTCGGCCATGTCAGGGTGAAACCGATCAGCGGCGGATTGGGTTTGGTGACCGTCGGGTCGTCGGGCGTGACGTCGGCGGCACGAATAGGCAGCGCATTGGCGGCGAGTTTGAAACGATCGATCGAACCGAAGGCTTCGTTCATCGCGAACCGGGGCAGGTAATAAAGCTCGCCCCCGGTGCCGATCGCCCCTGAGTGCTGACCGAACGCGGCAACGAACCCCTCGCTTTTGACCAGCGCCATGACTTCGTTGTTCGCTTCGCCATATGGATAGGCGAACAGATCGGGCGCGTGCCCGAGCTTTTTCTCGAACAGTGCGTTCGAGGCACGAAGTTCGGCCTTGATCGCATCCGGCGACAGATCAGCCATGTGCGGGTGAGACTTCGTCTGGCTGCCGATAACCACCCCCTGATCGGCGATCTCCTTGATCTGGTTCCAGTCCATGTAGCGCGAAAGACCGCGTTCGACCGGGTCCGTGGCAACGAAGACCGTCAACGGGAAGCCGGCTTCCCTGAGGATCGGCCAGGCGCGTGTGTAAACGGATTCGTAGGCGTCATCGACACTTAGCCCCACGGTTTTCGGCGGCAGAGCCTCTCCCGACCTGAGGGCCGCGACGATCTTCGGCAGAGAGACGACATTGTAGCCGCCGGTCCGCAATTCTTCGACGTGGGCGCGGAATTGCTCCATCGTCACGTTGGTCGACGGAAAATCCGTCTCGCCAAAGCGGTGATACATAATCACAACCGCCTTCGTGGCCGGTTCGTCGGCCCGCGCTTCGGTTGCCAACGTTGGCCAGCCACCGGTGATGGACGCGGCAAAAAACGCCGCTGCGATTAGCGAAAAAATACGAAAAGTTTTCATTCACGCTCCCCCTTCGAGCGCCGGATCAGACTGAAACATGAGGACTTTACGCAATCTTAGCAAGAATTGTTGCGGTTTCGTCTCAAGATACTCAAGTATGAAAGAACGCCCCAAATCGGTCTGTGATGCAACGCACGATCGACAAACCCATTCACGACCAAGGAGGTATCCGATGACGGATCGTCAAGCGACACCCATTGATTCCGATGCGCTCGACACACTGTTCATGGAGGCGCGTACCTATAACCACTGGTCCGACAAGCCTGTGCCGGTGTCACTGTTGGAGGATATCTGGAACATCGCCCGTATGGGCCCGACCAGCGCCAACTGCAGTCCGTGCCGCATCGTTTTCGTGACATCGGAAGATGCCAAGGAAAAGCTCCGTCCGTGTCTGATGGAAGGCAACGTGGACAAGACCATGGAGGCGCCGGCAACGGCGATCATCGGCCACGACATGGCGTTCTACGAAAAACTACCGAAGCTGTTTCCGCATACGGACGCCAGATCCTGGTTTGTCGGCAAAGACGACCTGATCCAGGAAACGGCGTTTCGCAACGGCACACTGCAGGGGGCATATCTGATGCTGGCGGCGCGCGCCCTCGGTCTCGATTGCGGCCCCATGTCCGGGTTCGATAAGGAAAAGGTCAACGCCGCATTCTTTGCCGATACGTCGATCAGAGCGAACTTTCTCTGCAACATTGGCTACGGCACCGAACAAGACCTGTTCCCGAGAAGCCCGCGCCTTGCGTTTGCAGAAGCGTGCCGCGTCGAATAATAGATCGTTCATGCGCGCCCACGGGGGCGCCCTGGACATCTTTTAACCGGCGGACCAAGACGTGACGCGCAGCACGGCCTCAGCGATTATCTACCTGGTCCTGGTGGCCGTCGCGATTACATCGAAGATCTGGCCGTTTCCGTACGGCCGTGAAATCGGCGTCGGGTTGACGGTCGCCTTCCTGGTATTGGAGTTTTCCCGCGCCCCGCGGCTGCAACGCAATGTCGGGATGCTGCTGTTCGGTCTCGGCGCCGTTGCGGCCTGGATCGGAGACGACCTCTCGGGCGCCCTGATCGATGGTCTCGAACGGTCGCAGATCTTCCTTGTCATGTTCTTCGCCGTCATGTGGCTCCGCGAGCCAGCGGTGACGAGCCCGTCCCTGAAATCCTTGCGGGACGCGGTGGTCGTCCAACCGGCCGGCCGGCGGTATCCGATCCTATGGCTCAGCGGGCATTTTCTGGGTTCGGTATTGAACCTCGCCGCATTGAGCCTGTTGTCGAGCATGGTCGCCGATCAGAAAGACGCCAGGCTCCGCAAACGCCTTTCGCTCGGTCTGATGCTCGGATTCACGACGGCCTCCACGTGGGGCCCTTTCTATGTGAGCATCTCGGTGGTCCTTTCGGCGATACCGGGTCTCAGCTGGTTCGAAATCGCCCCGCTCGGCCTCGGTCTCTCCGCCTTCCTGCTGGCCGTCGGGTGGTCGTACGACCGGATATTCCTGCGCGAAAAACCGTCACCGGGCAGTGTTCGGGCGGGCCGTCCGCTGACGCCCACGACCATCGGCCGGGCCGGTATCGTACTGGTCCAACTGGTTTTTCTGGTGATGGGCGCGCATGAATTGATGGGACTCTCGATCCCGATTGCGCTCGGTGTGATCGCGCCGCCGTTCGCCATCGCCTGGGCCTGGGTCCAGGTGCAGGACCGCGCGCGCTGGGCACATGGTGCCGCGCCCCTGATCCGGCGCATCTTCACGAACCTGCCGGAATTGCGCAACGAGGCGATCGCGTTCGTGGCCGCGTCTGTTCTGGGCGTCGGCGTCTCCAAGGTCTTGCCGCCGGAAACGATCGGCGCCGCGCTCGCCGAATACGGGGTGCATCCGGACCTGGTCATGTTGTCCATCGTCTTCGGGATTTCACTGCTGGGGATGGCCGGGCTGCATCCGGTAGTGATTGCAATCCTGGTCGGTGAAGTGCTTCCACCCGACGTTATCGGCATCGCGCCACAAGTGCTCGCGGTCGCGTTGCTCGGCGTCTGGGGAACGTCGACGATGGTGTCGCCGTTTTCAGCAACGACCCTGTTCATGGCCCGCGTCGTGGGGCTTCCCAGCCACGTCATCGCATGGCGATGGGGCCCGCCGATGATCGCCCTGACGACCTGCGTGGTCGCCGGGTATGTGGTGATCATCCGTCATCTGCTGTATTCCTGAGGCGGGGAGAACGATGACAGTCATATTGGGAATAGATACAGCGACAAGCGGGTGTTCGGCGGCTTTGATCCGCGGGACGACCTGTCTTGCGGCGTCGCGCGAACGGATGGCCCGCGGCCAATCCGAGGCGCTGACGCCGATGATCGGCGACGTGGTCCGGCGCGCCGGCGTCGCGTTTGCCGATATCGATGCGGTGGCGGTGACCCGGGGGCCCGGCGCGTTCACCGGTCTCAGGATCGGTCTCGCCGCCGCACGCGCGTTGGCGCTCAGCCTCGGCAAGCCGTGCCTCGGTATCGGCACGTTCGATGCGCTGCATACCGCGGCCCGGGAACAGGGATGCGTCGCCGGGCGCGATGCGCTCGTCGTCGCCGTCGACAGTAAACGGGACGAATTGTTCGTCGCCGTATTCGATGCCGGTGGCATGACGCTTTTCGACCCGGCGGCGGTGCGCGCCGACGCCGTCGCTCGACGTCTGCCGGGACTGCGAAAAATCGCGATCGTCGGCGATGCCGGTCTTGCCGTTGCGGACGCTTTGCGCTCGACTTTTACGGTTACGCATCATGCGGAGATCGAGCTGCCGGACCCGGCCGTCGTAGCGCGGCTCGGGCTTGCGGCGCTCAGCGCGCCGGAGAATGCCCCCGCAGTGCCGGTTTATCTGCGGCCACCGGACGTGACGTTGCCGAAGAAATGAGCTTCAGACGTCTTCGCGCCGGATGATCAGAAGATGGATGTCGCTGGCCGTGTCGCCGGGGTCCTCCGGCGTTAACGACAGAACGGTGTGTCCGTGTTGTTCCGCCGACCGCGGCACGTTGTTCAGCGGCTCTTCGCCCTTCAGGCGTACCTGCAAAGTTTCGCCGGGCGCGATCTGTTCGAGCCGAAGCTTTGTCCGGACGAAGGTCATCGGACAGATCAACGACGTAATGTCGATGCTGTGATCGGGAACAATATCTTCGGGCGTTTTATTGGTTTTCTTCATCTGACAACTTGAACCGCGTTTCGAATTTACTTATAAGGCCTGTCCTGCCTTTATTTTCATTTCTCGCTGCAAAGCACCTAATTACCGACGGAGTATATATCGCCAATGTCTGAGCAACCTTCTCAAACCGACCTTCTTGAACTTACGTCAGAGATTGTGTCGGCGCACGCGTCAAACAATACCGTCGCGGCGAACGATTTACCTCAGATCATTAAAGATGTTTTCGCGACCTTGCAGAACCTCGGTAATGAAGCTCAGCCCGAAGCCCGGCCGCAACCCGCAGTGCCGGTCAAGAAATCCGTCACGCCCGATTACATTGTCTGTCTCGAAGACGGCAAGCAACTCAAGATGCTGAAGCGTCACCTCAAGACCTCGTACAACATGACCCCCGAAGAGTATCGCGAGCGGTGGGGCCTGCCTGCCGATTACCCGATGGTGGCGCCGAACTATGCGAAAAAGCGCAGTTCGCTTGCCAAGAAGATCGGACTTGGGCGAAAGCCGGGTGCGCGCCGCAAGACGAAGTGACCGAAACCGGCACGCTGGCCGTTAACGCCCCTTCACATCACGCGCCCGGAGCGCTACCATCGCCCGGTACAATAGCAAGGGATGGCTATGGACGAATCGCGCCTCGAAAAACTGTGTGTCGACAAGGGTATGAAGATGACGGAACAGCGGCGTGTGATCGCCCGGGTTCTGTCTGAGGCCGAGGATCATCCGGACGTCGAGGAGGTGTACCGCAGGGCGTCGTCACAGGACTCGAAAATCTCCATTGCCACGGTCTATCGAACCATGCGTCTTTTCGAAGACGAGGGTATCGTGGAGCGGCACGATTTCGGGGATGGGCGCGCGCGCTATGAGGAAGTCTCCGAAGAGCATCACGATCATCTGATCAACGTTAAAACGGGCCGGGTCATCGAGTTTCAGAATGAGGAGATCGAAGCCCTTCAGGAGCGGGTCGCGCGCGAGCACGGCCTCAGGCTGGTCGGCCACCGCCTGGAGCTCTATGGCGTGCCGATCAAGGACTCGGACAAATAGCAATGACATCACCGATCACGGAGCGCGCCGCTTGACAGCCGCTGACCGGAAGATCATTTTCCGCGCCCGAAACGCAGGCGGTGCTTTCATACCGGGCACCGCACCCGAAAATTTAGCCGAATACCGAGAGTGACCGTGAGAAAGTCCGTTCACATCAAGTCGTATGGTTGTCAGATGAACGTCTATGACGCATCGCGCATGGAAGATGTGCTGGCGCCCATGGGGTACGACGCCGCCGATGCGATGGAAGGCGCCGATCTGGTGATCCTGAACACCTGCCACATCCGCGAAAAAGCGGCTGAAAAGGTTTATTCGGAACTGGGGCGGCTGCGTCAGGAGAAAGTCGCCCGCAAGGGCACCGACCGCCCGATGCGGATCGCCGTCGGCGGGTGCGTCGCGCAGGCCGAGGGAGAGGAAATCCTGAAGCGTGCCCCGTTCGTCGATCTGGTGTTCGGGCCGCAGACTTACCACCGTCTGCCGCTGATGCTACGCGAACTCGATAGCCGGGGCGGGGCCGTCGTCGACACCGAGTTCCCGGCGGATGACAAATTCGATCAGTTGCCCCCGGCCGGCGAGTTGGACGGGGCGAGCGCTTTTCTGACTGTCCAGGAAGGGTGTGACAAGTTCTGCACGTTTTGTGTCGTGCCCTATACCCGTGGCGCGGAGTTCTCGCGCCCGGTCGACCCGGTGATGCGCGAAGCGCGCCTGTTGGCCGGCAAGGGCGCCCGGGAGATCACGCTTCTGGGCCAGAACGTCAACGCCTATCACGGCACGCATCCTGACGGCAGTGAGTGGACGCTCGGCCGCCTGATCCGTGGATTGGCCGAAATCGAAGGGCTTGAGCGTATCCGCTATACCACGTCCTATCCGGCCGAGGTGGACGAGGATCTGATCGCGGCGCACCGCGACGTCCCGGCGCTGATGCCATTCCTGCATTTGCCGATGCAGTCCGGATCGGACAGGGTACTGAAAGCCATGAACCGGCGTCATGACGCAGGTGGGTATAAAGACGTCGTCGCACGTTTACGCGCCGCGCAACCGGATTTGGCGTTGTCGTCGGATTTCATTGTCGGCTTCCCCGGCGAGACCGACCGGGATTTCGAGGACACCATGGCGCTGGTGCGCGAGGTTGGGTTCGTGCAGGCCTATTCATTCAAGTACAGCCCCCGGCCAGGTACACCCGCAGCCGATATGCCGGATCAGGTGCCCGAAGACGTAAAGTCGGCGCGCCTGCGCGCGTTGCAGGACGAACTCAACCGTCAACAGATTGCGTTTAACGAAACCTGCGTCGGCCGAAAAATGCCGGTGCTGTTCGACCGTCCGGGCGTCCGTGATGGGCAGCTCATCGGCCGTAGCCCCTTCATGCAGGCCGTGCACGCGGAATTGTCCGCCGACTATCTTGGAGAGATCGTCAACGTCATGATCGACAGAGCGAAACCCAACAGTTTGTCCGCCGTCGTTTCCACCGAGCAGGAGGCCGTCGCTTGAGCAAAGGCAGCCGTACGGCCACGCGCGCCCGCGACGGGAGCGCGGTTACCCGCAAGAAGACCTTTCCCAAGAACGCGCTGGCAATTGCGCTTTTCGGATCGCACCACAGCCATCTGGCTCAGATCGAAAGTGCGCTCGGCGTGGTGATCCACGCGCGCGGCAACGAAGTTACCATCGCCGGTGACGCCGAAGCCGTGGCGCGTGCCATCAGCGTTCTGGACGCGCTTTACGAACGATTGGAACGTGGCCAGGACGTGGACCAGCCCGAAGTCGACGCCATGCTGCGGTTCTCGGCCGAGCCTGAACGATCGATGCCGAACGCCGACGCCGGTGTCAGTATTCGCAATCGCGTCGTCACCGCGCGCACGCCGACGCAGGCCGATTACCTGCGCGCGATCGACGAATCCGAATTGGTGTTCGCAGAGGGACCGGCGGGGACCGGCAAGACCTATCTAGCTGTCGCCAAGGCGGTTGAACGCTTGGTTCGCGGCGATGTCGAACGCATCATTCTGTCCCGCCCCGCGGTCGAGGCGGGGGAGCAATTGGGCTTTCTTCCGGGCGACATGCGTGAAAAGGTCGACCCGTACCTGCGGCCGCTTTACGACGCGCTTCATGATATGATGCCAGGCCAGCAAGTGCAGAAACGCCTCGAAAGCGGCGAGATCGAAGTCGCCCCGCTGGCCTTCATGCGCGGCCGGACGCTCGCCAATGCATTCGTCATACTGGACGAGGCGCAAAACACGACGGCCGTGCAAATGAAAATGTTCCTGACGCGGCTTGGCGAGAATTCGCGCATGGTGATTACCGGGGACCTGAGCCAAGTGGACCTGCCACGGGGCACGCGTTCCGGTCTCCGCGATGCACGCGAAGCGCTTTCCGGCGTCGAGGGTATTCGCTTTCTGAGGTTCAAGGACACCGACGTGGTCCGCCACCCGTTGGTGGGGCGCATCGTCAACGCCTACAAGAACCTCGAGAACAAACGCGGCGCCGGCGCCGAGTACAAGAATGAAGACAATGCATCCGGTGACGACGAAAACTGACGGTTTTGCGCCTGAGTTCGATCCCGGCAACCTGTGTGTCGATGTCGAAATCGAGGCGGATGGCTGGGCGTCGATGCATGATGACCCGGCCGCATTTTGCGTTCAGGTGCTGAACCACACGCTCGGGCATCTCGGCCTGCCCGGGCGGTCGTATGAGGTGTCGGTATTGCTGACGGACGATGCCAGGCAGAAGACGTTGAATGCCGAATACCGGGGCAAGGACAGTTCCACCAACGTCCTGTCGTTTCCGTCGGGTGAGGCAGCGGACGGGGCTTTTCCGACCGACCTCGCGATGCCGCTCGGAGACATAACGATGGCGCTGGAACCCGTTCAGAAGGAATCCGCCGCCGGGGGATTGTCATTTGCCGATCATTTTTGCCATCTTCTGGTGCATGGTATGTTGCATCTTGCGGGATACGATCACGAAACCGACAATGATGCCGAACAAATGGAAACGCTTGAGATCGAGATACTGGCCGGCCTCGGGGTGGATAATCCCTACCCGGGCGGCGTAACGGCCACGCACGAATGACGGAAACGGAAATGAAAGACTCGAACGCATTTGAGGAACCTCCGAGTCCCAACGGGGACGGCGATGAAAACGGCGCGAAGAGCCAGAATTTTTCCGACCGTATCAGGGTCTGGGTACGCAACATCAAGCGGATGTCCGGTTCGAACGGTTCAGCGCGCGACACGCTCGATGAGCTGATCGACGAACGCGAAGAATCGGAATTGCCGCTTGATCCCGACGAGCGGCTGCTGGTCGCGAATATTCTCGAACTCCGCAACCTGACGATCTACGATGTCATGGTGCCGCGCGCCGATATCGTCGCGATCCCGATCACCGCGCCGCTGCAGGAAGTCATCGAAGTCGCGACCCGGGAAGGTCATTCCCGTCTGCCGATCTACAGTGAGACCCTCGACGACGCGCAGGGCATGGTGCACATCAAGGATGTGCTCGGCTGGCGCGGCCGCGACAATGAGTTCTCGCTTGAGAAAGTTCAGCGCAGGTTGCTTTTCGTGGCGCCGTCGATGCGGGTGCTGGAACTGCTGCTGGAGATGCGGGTCAAACGTTCGCACATGGCACTCGTGGTTGACGAGTTCGGTGGTGTCGACGGCCTCGTCACGATCGAAGACCTGGTCGAGGAAATCGTCGGCGAGATCGATGACGAGCACGACAACGATGACGAGCCGAAAATGGAACATCGCCGCGACGGCTCATGGGTCGCCGATGCGCGTATCGAATTGAAAACTTTCGAGGAGCGCATCGGCCGAACCTTCTCGAACGAGGATCACGAGGATATCGACACCCTCGGTGGACTGGTCTTCTCGATTGCCGGCCGGGTGCCGATCCGGGGCGAAATCGTCAGTCTTCCGGACGGTACGGAGTTCGAAATTCTCGATGCCGACCCCCGGCGCATTCACCGTGTCCGGATCCGCACCGGCGCGCCCGCGGGCGGCCCGTCGGGTTCGGCGGGTGCCGAATGAGCCTGGGCGCGGGTCTTCTCGCGGCCATCCTCGAAAATCGCTGGTACCGCAGGCTGGCTGCATTGAGTTGCGGCACCCTCGCCGTTGCCGCGCTTCCGCCGTTCTACGTCATCCTCGTCCTATGGCCGGCACTGGCAGGATTGGTCCTGCTTAATTGGACGGCTAAAAGTTGGCGGCAGGCGGCGGTCGAGGGCTGGTTGTTCGGGCTCGGGTGGTTCGGTGCGGGGTTCTATTGGATCGGTCACGCCTTTCTCGTCGATGCCGAACGCTATGCGGCGTTGATGCCGGTGGCCGTGATCGGCATGGGCGCGGGCATGGCAATTTATACCGCGCTCGGATCATCGATTTTCTATTTTGTGAAGAGACGTTTGACGGATCTTGATCTTGGCGTTGTCGCCGTGTTCGCAGGTATCTGGACGCTGTTGGAGTGGGTGCGAGGCTGGTTCCTGACCGGGTTCCCATGGAACCCGCTGGCGTCGGTATGGGGAAACCTGCCGGAAATGATGCAGTCGGTGGCGCTGTTCGGATCGCTGGGGCTGAGTTTCCTGACGGCGCTGATTTTCGCGGCACCTGCCGTACTTTATGGGCGTATGCATGCCGAACTGCGGCGCCCGGCGATCCAGCTTCTTGCCGCCAGTTTGCTCTTGCCGCTTCTTTGGACCGGCGGCGCGTGGCGGGTGTGGGCCTCCGGTTTACTGACCCACGACGGCATCGTGCTTCGATTGGTGCAGCCGGCGATCCCGCAAAAGCTGAAATGGCAGCCGGACCTGCGCCGTGGACACGTCATCCGGCAGATGGCGATGAGTAAACGGACGCCAGGTCCGTTGGGTGCACCGACCCATGTTATTTGGGCCGAGACGAACGTGCCTTATGTGCTCGAACCGGGCTCGCCCATTCCCTCCTCGCTTGCCGCCGTGGTCCCGGACGGTGGCGCGCTGATCTTCGGTGCCCCGCGCCGCGACGATCAGGGCCGCACCTTCAACAGCCTGTTTGTGATCGACCGTGACGGTAAGGTTGCTGACACCTTCGACAAATATCATTTGGTTCCGTTTGGCGAATATGTGCCGCTTCGGAGCATTTTGCCGATAACGAAACTGACGGAGGGAAGAGGCGATTTCAGCGCGGGGCCGGGTCCCAGGACGCAGCATTTCGACGGCTTGCCGCCGTTCGCGGCGATTATCTGCTACGAGGTGATCTTCTCCGGGAACGTCGTCGATCCGGCTGATCGGCCGGCCTGGATCCTGAACATCACCAACGACGGCTGGTTTGGGCCCTCGACGGGACCGCGCCAGCATCTGGTTCAGGCGAAGCTGCGCGCGATTGAGGAGGGCTTGCCAGTCGTCCGCGTCGCCAATACCGGCATCAGCGCGGTCATTGACCCGTATGGCCGGGTTCGCAACATGATCGGTCTCGACGAACAAGGCATCGTCGACGCGCCGTTGCCGGTTTCGCTCGAAGCGACCCCATTCTCGGACTACGGACAATCCACAGGTATTCTTCTCGCCGTGCTCGGTATAGTTACCGGGGTATTAGGTCGGCGACGACGAGTACCCGGTATGTCCTGAGGCACAGCCTCGATCCCGGGTTCTCCCGCCCGGCACGAACAAAGTTCGTTTGTCTTCTAATCGGGAGCACAGCATTGGTAGAATTTCCGCAAGCCACCATGATTCCGGCCGGTATCGGCCGCGGTCGCCGTCAACGGGATTTCCCCCCCGGCACCCCGCATCCAGTCGATGTTCACGTCGGCAGCCGTGTGCGCCTGCGCCGGACCATGCTTGGCATGTCTCAGGAAAAGCTGGGTGAGGCCGTCGGTCTGACATTTCAGCAGATCCAAAAATACGAACGCGGCGCCAACCGAATCGGCTGCAGCCGAATCTATCAGTTCAGCAGCATTCTCGGCGTGCCGGTGGCGTTTTTCTTCCAAGACATGCCGGCAGAAGCCCTGGGGGCATCGCAGAAACCCGTCGCGGCGGGTATGTCAGATCACGATCAATCGACCCTTGAGGACGATCCGCTGTCCCGTCAGGAAACGCTGGAACTGGTGCGGGCTTACTATCGCATTCAAGACGACGGCGTCAGAAAACGGGTCTTCGATCTAATGCGCTCGATGGCCAATTTACCGGTCGAAGATTAAAACAAGGCGCTCGCCGATTTCGGTGCCGGCACCCCCCGATTACTGGAACGTCTTGACGTGACGTTGCGAAGTTGCCAAAAGACCAACGCGTCCCTTGGACGTTGTGGATGGATTTGGACCGCTTGCCGCCACATAAAAAACTGAGCTAAGTGGGCTACTAGCGTGATCCGTTCCGCAGCCCCCGGTCCATGGTGCAATGCTTTTTACTGAGCTCGGGAGGGACCGACTTGAGCAGATCTAACTATCTTTTTACCAGCGAATCCGTTTCTGAAGGCCATCCGGACAAAATCTGTGATCGGATTTCCGACGAAATCGTCGATGCTCACCTTGCGCTTGACGCCACCGCCCGTGTCGCCGTCGAAACGTTGGTTACGACCAACCTGATCGTGCTGGCGGGCGAAACCCGCTGCGCCGAGGCGATCTCGCCGGCGCGGCTGGAAGAGCTTGCGCGTAGCGCGGTCAAGGATATCGGTTACGACCAGGAAAACTTCCATTGGGAGAAATCCGAGGTCCAGGTGCACGTGCATCCGCAGTCGGTCGATATCGCCCAGGGCGTCGACGCTGCGGGTAACAAGGACGAAGGAGCCGGCGACCAAGGGATTATGTTCGGTTACGCCTGCAACGAGACCGACAACCTGATGCCGGCGCCGATCGATTTTTCGCACCGTATTCTTAAGGAAATGGCGGTCAAACGGAAATCCGGCGAGTTCTCCGGGTTCGGCCCCGATTCCAAGAGCCAGGTGACGCTCGAGTACGAAAACGGCCAGCCCGTCCGTGCCACGTCGGTGGTCGTCTCCACCCAGCACGCTGAAGATATGAGCCAGGACGACGTTCGCGAACTCGTCCGTCCCATCGTCGAGGGGGTGCTGCCGAAAGGCTGGATGTGCCCGGAAGAGGAATTCTACGTGAACCCGACCGGCCGTTTCGTGATCGGGGGCCCTGACGGCGATGCCGGTCTGACGGGCCGCAAGATCATCGTCGACACCTATGGCGGCGCCGCGCCGCACGGTGGTGGTGCGTTCTCGGGTAAGGATCCGACCAAGGTCGACCGCTCGGCTGCGTACGCCGGCCGTTATCTCGCGAAGAACGTCGTCGCAGCCGGTCTTGCCGACAAATGCACGATCCAGCTTGCTTATGCGATCGGTATCTCCAAGCCGTTGTCGGTCTACATTGAGACCCATGGCACCGGAAAGGTCGACGAGGACGAGATCGCATTGAGGCTTCGTGAGCTGGTCGATCTCTCGCCGCGTGGTATCCGCGAGCACCTCGAGCTGAGCCGCCCGGTTTACGCGCGCACCGCAGCATACGGTCACTTCGGCCGGGCGCCGGAAGCCGATGGCGGGTTCTCGTGGGAGCGTACCGACATCGCCGAAGATCTCAAGGCGGCCTTCGGGATCAGCTGACACCGTAAAGGTTTCTCGCATGTCCCGGGAGATGCCCAAGGACCCGTCGGGAAAACCCATGTGGTACGGTCGGCGCCGGACGCATAAGCTCCGGCCCGGCCGTCAGCGGCTTGTCGACGAACTCCTGCCACGATTGCTGGTCTCGGACCCCGACAACGACGCGCCGATCATTTTCCAGCCCGGGTTCGGTCCGCCGGACCGCGAGCTCAGGCTGGAAATCGGCTTTGGTGCCGGGGAACATCTGAGCGGGGAAGCCGCCGCCAACCCGGATGTGGATTTCATCGGCTGCGAACCGTTCATCAACGGCGTGGCTGCGCTTCTTGCCGATATAGAACGCCTAAACCTCACGAACGTTCGCCTGTTTGACGACGACGTTCGCCTTTTGCTGGACCGGCTGCCGGCGAATTCGATATCCGTCATCCATATTCTTTTCCCGGACCCATGGCCGAAAGCCCGCCACAACCGCCGGCGTATCTTCCAGTACGAGACACTGGACATGCTTGCGCGCCTCGCTCGCGACGATGCCTTGCTGCAATTCGCGTCCGATCATATGGACTATGTCGCCTGGGCATTGGCGGAAGTCCGCCGTCATTCGGAGTGGACCTGGACCGCGCGCGGACCCGCCGACTGGCAGAACCCGCCCGAAGGCTGGGTGCCGACCCGCTACGAGACCAAGGCGGTCCGCAAAGGCGATAAACCCGCCTACCTTGCATTCCGGCGCCGTGCACGGAACCGATCCGGCTCATAGGACGATTCCCGTAATGGCTTGATTTTCCGACAATCCCCTTGCTTTTTGAGGTCATTCTGGATATATCGGGCGTGCCCTTCAGGGGGCGCTCGTTAATCTGACGATGTACAGAGATTGATGGGTGGGCCAACGGCCCGCCTTTTTTAATGCCTGCAGGCGTTCGTTGGAGCCGCCCGGGCAGCGCGAAAGGATCAATGTGAGCGAAGATTTGCTTGCAGAACGTGTGGAACAGCTTCTGACGCCGACCATCGAAAGCATGGGCTTCGAAGTCGTGCGCGTGATGCTCAGCGGCGGCAACAACGCTGTGCTGCAGGTGATGGCCGAACCCGCCGACGGCGGCGAAATGACCGTCGATCACTGCGCCGATATTTCGCGCGCGGTGTCGGCGGTGCTGGATGTCGAAGATCCGATCCCCGGGGCTTATTCCCTGGAGGTCAGTTCGCCCGGCCTAGACCGGCCCTTGGTCCGTCTCCGCGATTTTGACCGTTTCGCCGGGTTCGACGCCAAGATCGAGATGAAATCCCTGATCGACGGGCGACGGAAATTCAGAGGCCGCGTCGAAGGTACCGACGGGTCGGACGTACTGATTGAGATGGACGGTGAGCAGATCAGGCTCGAGCATGCCGCCATCGCCAAAGCCAAACTTATTATTACGGATGAGATGCTTGCCAAGCTAGAGGAAGACAAAGCTCATGAGTGAGACGCTTATGGAAGCCGGCGACGTACACGCCCGGCCGGAACTGCTCGTCGTTGCCGATACGGTGGCGCGGGACAAGGGCATTGAACGCGAAGAGGTGCTGGAGGCCATGGAAATGGCGATCCAGAAAGCCGGGCGTTCCAAATACGGCCACGAACACGATATCCGTGCGCATATCGACCGCAAGTCGGGCGAGATCATGCTGGCACGTTATATCGAGGTTCTGGAAGACGGCGCCGAGCGTGAGAACGAGGTGACGCAGATATTCCTTACGGAAGCGCAGCGCAAAAAGCCGGATGCCAAGGCGGGCGAGTTCATCGTCGACATCCTGCCGCCAATCGATTTCGGCCGTATCGCCGCGCAGACCGCCAAGCAGGTCATCGTGCAGAAGGTTCGCGAGGCCGAACGCGAGCGCCAGTTCGAAGAATACAAGGATCGTGTCGGCGAAATCGTCAACGGTCTGGTCAAGCGCATGGAATACGGCAACGCGATCATCGATCTCGGCCGCGCCGAGGCGATCCTGCGCCGCGACGAGTCGATTCCGCGCGAGCATTTCAACAACGGCGATCGTATCCGCGCCTACATCGCGGACGTCCGTCAGGAACCGCGCGGTCCGCAGATTTTCCTGTCTCGCACGCATCCGGATTTCATGGCCAAGCTGTTCGCGCAGGAAGTGCCGGAAATTTATGACGGCGTGATCGAAATCAAGTCGGTCGCCCGTGATCCGGGCTCGCGCGCCAAGATCGCCGTCGTGTCGCATGACAGCTCGATTGACCCGGTCGGTCCGTGTATCGGCATGCGCGGCTCGCGCGTGCAGGCGGTCGTCGGCGAACTGCAGGGTGAAAAGATCGATATTATCCAGTGGTCGCCGGATGCGGCGTCGTTCATCGTCAACGCGCTGGCCCCGGCG
>MDSW01110167.1_pt1 | contig 90103 bp, 57 predicted proteins | sample 811171 | NCBI WGS metagenome assembly MDSW01 (sample SAMN05326641, study PRJNA326480) | marine metagenome | isolation source: seawater | place: Atlantic Ocean: North West | collected 2012
ATATGAATTTTATTTGTTGACTAGTTATATTTTCACTAGCAATTGTGTTTATTTCTTTCTGAATATTTATCTTAGAGTCTTCAGGGAAATGTGGGCCATTTATCCAATTTCGCATCCTTTGTAATCTGCCTTGTAAAATCATAGTGGGTTCATCTTGTATATGGCCACTTTTTTGTAATGATTTCCATACATCATCGTCATTATTTTTTATTTGAGCCAATAAAGCCAGGTGACGAAACGAAACTCCCGCCCATGAATCCTTTGGATTATCACCTCTTGATATCTGACTTAATCTAAGTGCTCCATTATTGGTTTCTTTGGCAATTCTTTGTCGACGCGTCATTTCTTCATCTATTACATTCATAGATTCTGATAATAATCGTTCATATTCATCCGCCATTTCAAATAAAGTATCTCCAGTATCAAAATCAATATGCCGGTTAACTTTACTTCTTGCTATAATATATCGAAGTATTTCCGGAGGCACTAATTCCAATGCTTCCACTGGTCCTATAGTTACTCCTTTGGAACTGGACATTGGCCCCATACCTTTTATCTGAATCCATTCATATATCATTTTCTTTGGGGGTTCACTCCCAAGTAGCCTACATATTGGTATCCCAGTGTCATAACTGCCTCCTGCAGAACCATGATCTTTACCTGCAGGCTCAGATGTGATGTTATGTATTCCCCAGCGTGCAGCCCAATCTATCCTCCAAGGTAATTTTCCTTCTGCTTTATTTATATTAGAAGTCCCCTCAACACCATTTTTATCAATCCAATATACATATGGCTTATCATACTTAGTTACTTTAACACCATCCATGCTACCATCTGTTCCAATAGGGGAATATGGAAACCAGTCTACAGGTAATTCACGCCCAGAAATATTTTCTATTATTTCTCTAATCTCCTCCTTTTTATTTATCGCAATATCAATTTTATTGGCAAATTTACCTTGGGCATAAACTTCATGATTCATCACTATTTCAGGAATTACTCCAATTTTTTCTAGAGAGGCCAAGAAAGGTTTTAGAAAATACTCCGCATAACTCCCTCCTTTTTTATTGGGTTCTCCATTTGAATCAGGCGCGGGTACAAAAGCCAAAGGTACTCCAATATATTTTTGATAACTCGGAGATAAGAAATCATAAACTCTCCGAAGGGGGTCCATCGAGTCTACTATGAATATATATTTTGATTTTAATCCTATATCTAGGCAAGCTCTGTGTATCATCTCAGCACTAAGAATTTCTCTAATATGGCCTATGTGAAATTCACCAGATGGAGTTATACCAGACGCGCAAACGTGTGAATCTCCTCTTTTTTTGAGTGTTTGTGCGGTATGGTCCGCCCAATGCATATTGACACCTCAAACAGATACTACTCTGACTAACCCTCTTAAAGGAACGCCTTCTAATTCATCAGCAATAGACTTATTTGCAAGTACAACACACAAAGAAACATTACTGCCCATTGTTTTTAGATTATTTATCGTTTTCTTCATGGTGGTTCCAGAAGATATCACATCATCTATTATAACTACATTTTTACCTCTTACATCTGCATAAACATCCGAAATATGTCCATTTCCATCTTCACTTATACTCCTACTTATTGATAGTTCCAAGTCCATCATACTGGCAATTGATTGAGCAAATGCTATCCCATTGAGACTTATGCCTACAATGACATCAATTTCGTCTCCACATTCTTCTTCTATTATGTCGCAAAATATTGAGGATATAGCTTCAATTCTAGATCCTTTTACTGCTATGGACCTCCATCCAACTCTAATATCAATTGGTTGTTCTTCAACAACTTCTTTAGCCGAAAGCCACAATACAGTCGTTTGAGAAAGTGACATTTCATCCGCTATTTGTTGTGTACTCAAGCCTTCAGTACGATAACCCTCTACTTGTTTTCTAAGTTCCTCTATACTCATTTGCATAATACATGCCTGTCACTCTAGTGCTATGAATCCACCGACAATAGACATGTTTTTTTAATTAAAAAAGTAACTTTTAGAATTTACCAGTACTTCCAAAACCACCTGCTCCTCGCTCAGTTTTACCTAATTCATCTTCATCAACTTCTGAAAAAATTACATCTGGTATAGGGCAAATTAGTAATTGAGCAATTCTTTCACCTGCGGTTACTGTGTAGGATTCACTTTCTCCTATCCATGTCATTAAGACAAATAACTCTCCTCTGTAGTCTGAATCAATTGTTCCAATGCTATGGGGCAATATTAATCCTTTTTTACCTAATGAAGAACGTGACCTGACCTGACCTTCATAACCATTAGGTATTGCAACCCGAATCCCTGTACGTATTTTCATACTCTTTCTAAATGGTACTGTCATATCTTCCAATGCATACAAATCCCACCCTGCAGCATGTATACTTCCTCTTGTGGGCATCTTGGCCATTGAATGAATTTTTGCAACTTTAACTTCCAACGCCTCAACCATGTCACTAGCAAAGGAGGTAGCCTTTTTACATTTAGCAAATTGTAATTACTCCGGTGGGGTGAAAAAGGAATGGCCATTGGAGGTACTATGACTGATTATGAATCACTTCTCGACAGGGCCAGAGAAATGATACCAAAAGATATCAGTGAGAGGTCGAGATGGACCATGCCTGAACCTGATGTTTTAATAGAAGGAAGTCAGACAATATTGAGAAATTTCTCAGATATTGTTGATGCTATGGATCGCGATGCAAATCACGTTTATCAATATCTATTAAATGAATTGGGAACATCTGGTACTAGGGAACAGATTAGAATAATGTTCAAAGGACGAGTCCCACCAAAAAGAATTAAAGAAAAAATAGTTTCTTATGTTAAGTCATATGTAATTTGCAATCAGTGCAGATCTCCAGATACTAGTTTCATTAAAGAAGCTAGAACAACTCTTCTAAAATGTCAGGCTTGCGGAGCAACTAGGCCAGTTAGATTATAAGATATTTTTTATAATATATTTAATCATATGGGTGCAAAATCTAATATTATTTTCCCACGATTTTTCCTATCATGCATATGCCGCTGGGCTTCACGAACATCTTCAAATCTCCAAATCGAATCTATTATTGGATTAATACTTCCAGATAACATCATTCTATTCAATTCCTGAAGATGACTACTAAATATCCTCTCATCATCTAAAGTTCCCATATGGACTCCAAAAACGGATTTATTGGATTTCATCATTTTTATTGGGTTGAATCTTGGAGTATCAATCCACATTTTCAATGCAGCAAACCACGACCTTTTCGACCTTGGAACAGCAGAAGAAGCACCAAAACAATGCAACTTACCTCCATTTCTCAGTGCTTTATATGATCTCATCAAATGCTTTCCTGCAACTGGATCTATTGCCTGATGAACTCCATGTCCTCCTGTTAGATCTTTACATATTTTAACAAAATCATCTTTATCTTTATCCACAAAATGCATTCCAAGAGATTCCACAAAATCTTTTTTCTTGCTTGAAGCAGTTCCTATGATTAAAGATGCGCCATAAGCATTACATATTTGTGCTGCTGCTGTCCCCACTCCTCCTGCTGCATGATGAATTAATATAACATCACCTTTTTTTATACAGCCTAAATGAACTAGCATATGGAAAGCAGTACCATAAGTTACAGGAATAGATGCAGCTTGATTATAGGTCATTTTTTCAGGTATCATGATTACTCTATTTTCTGTAATTACTATTTCTTCAGAATAACCTCCAAAACCCGGAATAGCAATTACTCTATCATTCAGGCTAACTTTTGAGACAAGTTTTCCTATTTCAGTAACTTCTCCTGATGCCTCATAACCTGGAGTAAAAGGAAAATCTGGACTTGCACCATACAACCCCTGCCTCATCATAAGATCGGCAAAATTAATTCCTGCTCGGTGAACTCTAACTCTAACTTCTCTTTCACCAATATTCTTTTTTTCCTGGTCTATTATATCTATCGCCTCAAGGCCTCCGACCTTTGTATAAATTATTTTTTTCATTTTATCACCATATCAGGGTAGAAATTTTCTTATTTCGGAGACCTTTTTCTTCTGTTTTTTTGGTATTTTTTGAGGATATCCTACTTTAAGGAAACCTACAATTTTTTCTGATTTTATATTTATTTCTAATCTATCATAGGTCATTGAATTTCTGGTAATGCCACCAGTACTCCATTGAGATCCAATTCCCATATCCCAAAGCGATAGAACAAGATTGTGTAAAGAACAAACTGTGGCTGCATAATCTTCTTGTTCTCTGAATAAATCTTTAGGACTTTTTTTTGCTGTTACTGCGATAATTACTGGAACATCCATTATCTTCGAAATAGCCCTATTGACAGAAGCCATTGTATCTTCTTCTTTATTATTTTTAGCCTTTATTTTGGCTAATGAAATCACAGTAGGTAATAATTTTTCCCTTGTTTTTTCACCTAATACGTAGTAATTCCATGGATGAGTTTGTTTATGACAAGGTGCATTACTAGCCGCTTGAAATGCTATATCTAAATCTGTCAATTTCACATCTTGGTCTGTGAAGTGGTAAATACTTCTTCTACTATTCAGAAGATTCTGTACTATACTCATGCAAATTCCTAATCCAAACAATCAAATTTTGCTGCTAGAATAAAATCTGCCTCGGCTAATCCATCAATTTTATGAGTAAAAATCTTGACTTTGACTCTTCCCCAGCCTAATTCGAAATCAGCATGATGATTTTCTTCTTCACATATGCCTCCAAGCTTGTTTGTGAAATTTAATGCATTTATAAAATCATCAAATAACCACTCTCTTTCCAAATGATGTAAGGATATAACTTTCCAATTATCATCAATTTCTTTACGTAATACATTACATTCTTCTTCATTCAAAGGAGGAATTCCTCCTTCACAAGGTATACACTTTTTCTTACTTAATTCCATTTTATCAATCCCATATATGTCCGTCTCTACTTCCTTCTGCATTCTTTTCAGCTTTTTCTTGAACATTTGCTCTTCTTCGCATATCTTCCTTTTCAAATGTTAATAATTCCTCATCTTCTAAATATGTTTTTCGAAGATGAATGATTATTTTTATTTGAATAATACTGTCCTTTGAAATTGATAAAAAATTGCCTTCAGTATCTAATATATCTACTGAATTTCGAGTAGTTCCTATTAACATACCTCCTATCTTACGATTTTCTTTTTGAGACAGAACTCTATCATCTATACTTATTTCGATTAAATCATCTTTTCTTAAACCATGTTTCCTATCTATTAATGGGCCATGAAAAACATCTTCCGTTTCTTTTAAATCTGGAGAGCCATTTTCTATATACATTTTCTTGGCCCATTCTGGTAAATTTTTGATTACTGATGCCGTCTTGTCTCCAACCATGACTTATCGTACATGTAACTCTAAAAAAAGAGATAGGGTTATTGTTTACTATTTTTAGGACGTCATCCGACTAATGATTTCAAGTGCCATGATGTTAGCCATATGTCTGAGGGGCACCATGGCATCAATGAATTGGCGATCTATACCTACAGTTTTATACCCTCAAGAAATATTAGATAAGGCATTCTCAAGAGCCAGTAAACAAGCTAACTTAGTTGAAGATCCAGATAAATACCACAGAGTTAGAAAGCAAATGAATAGGATGGTCCAATCTGCTGCTGATGTAATCTCCTCAACTCTACTTGATTATATTGAAAAATGGCCAAGTCTAAATTCTTTATCTGATTTTGATCAAGCTTTAGTCGATGCAGCTGTAGGTAATGATGACTTTCGTAGAAATTTAGGAGCATTACAGTGGGCATCTGACAAAGTGATAAGAATTGCTTCCAATTCACAACAAAAAATGCTCAGATTAAGAGAAATTGATGGTTTTCACAAAGAAAGAAGACACGCTTATGGTAGGATTTCCTCAATAGTTGATCAAATTTCCGATTCTATAATTTGGTTGGGGGATGCTAGGAATATACTTAGAAAATTACCTTCAATTGATTCATTAGAGCCCTGCATAGTAGTAGCAGGTTCTCCTAATGTTGGCAAATCAGCATTGATAAATTCTCTTTCAAGTGGAGAGCCAGAAGTAGCCGAATATCCATTCACTACGAAACAATTGCATCTAGGGCATTTTGAACATAGAAGGCGAGTCTATCAAATGGTAGATACTCCAGGCCTATTAGATAGGCCAATGTTTGAAAGAAATAGTATTGAAATGCAAGCCATTGCAGCATTGGAAAATATTGGAGATGTACTTTTATTTCTAATTGATTCTACTGAAGGAGCAACAACTCCCCTCAAAGAACAAAAAAATTTATTCAAAGAAGTCCAAAATATGATAACCGGTAAGCCAATATTGACTATTCATACTAAATCTGATTTATTTGATAATAATCCATCAAATTTTGATATCCTTATCAGTGCAAAAACTGGCTCAGGTATCGAAGAACTTAGAAATATAATAATAGAAAAAATTGCTTCAAATATTATATCTGATCCATTAAGCTTACCTGAGCACTGGTATCGCGAAGACGATTCAATAAAACCAATAGGTTCCCAACAAGAAATTTTACGGCGTCAAGATGAAGCTAGATATCTATGATATATGCCAGTTATGGCCACAGACAGTACAAAAAATCTGATGTCCACCAAATGAATTATCAAGGCCTCCAATATCTTTTTTGGACCCACAGTTAGGGCACTTAGGTACAACCATGCACATGCCACTATCATGTGGTTATTCAAAGATACTATCAAATATATTACGCATCTCTAAATTTTCTGTACAATTCTCTTAAGGGAAATGCCATTTCTGTTGCCCCAATAAATAAAAATATTCCAATCCCTCCGATTATCAATTCCAATATTGAATTTAGATGTATTTCTATTTGTAAACTTGCATCTTGTTGACTTATTGCTGAACTATCTTTTCCCGCAGTGATAAATCTATACTCTCCGGGTTCCATTTCAAATTTTAATTCCCCATCAGCATTAGATCCTCCAGCAATGATATATTCCTCAAAATCTGATTCAGTACAGTTTGTTAAGCCATTACTATCTGGTTCGCAAGACTCATCATATTGTTGTATTACTCCGAACCAACTTCTTTCTGATTCTTCCCACGTAACGGAAATTTTGATTTCGAGTAGACTAAATGCATTTGGGACCTCAATATCCGAACTAGTCATTGCAACCCTGCATCCAATTTCATCATCATCACTACAAGGTACTATTGGTATATCATTTACAACTTCTTCTGTGGAGTAACCAATGACACTACCAATCATGATAACTATACATAGAAATCCTACAAAACCAGGTAATATTGATAGAATTCTCATCATCATATTTTCATTTCCATTGTTTAGCTCTGTAAAATATTAATTATTAAAAGAAGGATTGCAAAAGCAGGGAAGAAATACATCATTATTGTCAATCTTTTTCTAGATTTATCTTTTTTCTTCCAAGAATCTTCGCATTCCAAATTATTACAAACTGGCGGCTGACTTTCAAGAGTAATTGGCTTCCAACATATTGAGCAATGTCTATGGGGGGACACTCCTGATTTTTCCTTTCTCTTATTCTTTCTAGATGCTGCTTCTCTAGCCTCCTTTGCTGTTCTTTGAGCAGCCCTTAATATCGTATCTTTACGACTCAACTAATCACCATTTACTGTAGTACCTTCAAATTCGCTTCCCTTAATTGCATTTTTTATATTTTCTATCTGTCTTCCATCCAAAATGTTTAATGTTAATTTAGATTTATTTGCTAATGAAACTCCTACGGGGTCTACTACTTGTGATGCTCCTGCAATACAATGTTCTGCCGGGCCGACAATTTTCTGTAATTCATCTAATGTCAAGGCATCAAAAGATCTTGCCTCTTTATTATTTCTGGGGTCCTCTTCATACACTTTATTTACATTTGTTGCAATTATGCACTTGTCTGAATTCGAAGAAATTGCCAATTCAATTGCAACAGTATCAGTAGTGTGCCCTGGAATAGTCCCCCCCATTACAACAACATCATACTTCTCCATAAGGGATACTGCTTCAGAAACATTTTTAGGAATTTGTTCTGAGACAAATATTCCAGAATTTTGAAACACTTCTTTGACAATTGAAGCATTTAATCTAGTTGCAAATATCCCAATTCTATCAAGGGCTAAAACATCATTAATAATTGGTTTAACAAGTTGGATGCTTTCTCTTGCCGGACTCCCTCCTCCAACTACTAAACCGAGTTTTACCCCAGTAGAAATTTGTTCTTTTACCATTACAGTCAAATCTTCAAGCCAACTCTGTCTTTCTTGTACTTCGGGCCGCAATAAACTTCCACCTACTGCGGCCACGATGTTCTTCATTGACTGTTGCAAGAAGATGTCCCCTTTGAAGTTCTATGCTCTAGATACGCTGAAGGGTTGAAATGTAGTCTCCTATGGCATTTCACAGGAGGGTGCCTATGGCTGAGGATTTAGAATTACAACAACGTCGCTTAAAACTAAAAAAAGTTCTTACTGAAGTATCTGCTATGAGAGGAATGGGCACTGAATTAGTATCAGTAATAATCCCTCCTGATAAGATGATTAGCGATGTAAGGCATCATCTTACGCAAGAAGCCGGCCAAGCTGCAAACATAAAATCTAAATCAACAAAAAAACATGTCACAGATGCAATAGAATCGGCTATTTCTACTCTTAATAGATATAAAAATCCTGGTGAATTAGGAATAGCATTATTTGTCGGTCATGTAATAACTGGAAATAATAAAACCCGACTAATTTCTACTGTGATAGATAATCCGCCAGAAGCATTTCCCTCTTTCAGATACAGATGTGACTCATCTTTTGAATTAAGTCAATTAGAAGAGATGCTGATAGATAGAACTGCATATGGGCTTTTTGTTATAGATAGATCTGAGGCTGCTTATGGCCTAGCATCAGGAAAAAGATTACATTGTCAAGAACATATTACTTCTTTAGTCCCTTCCAAACATGGAAGAGGGGGCCAATCAGCACAAAGATTCGAAAGATTAATTGAAGAAGCTGCTCATAAATTTTTCAAAAAATCAACTGAAAGAGCTTGTGCGTACTGGCTTCCCATGATTCAGGATCTTAAAGGAATAATTATCGGAGGACCAGGTGCTACCAAAGATTTTGTAATTAGAAATGATTACTTTCACCACGAAATAAAGAAATTGATTCGAGAACCATTTTTTGATGTTGGCTATTCAAATGAAAGTGGACTTAGAGAACTCATCCAAAGAGCAGGAGGTTTAATGGATCAAATTGAACTAGATGTTGAAAGAAAGATTGTTGATATTTTTCTTCGTGAAGTTATGCAACCTCATCCAAAGGCAACATACGGAGAGTCAATGATACGTTCTGCACTTGAGCAAGGTGCCGTTGAAACCTTATTACTTTCAGAGGCCATTACAAAGCGTAGAGTACATTGGTCTTGCAAGTCATGCAAAAATACTTGGGTAAGTACACAAAATAGAACCTCAGAAATTCCATTATGTACTAATTGTAAATCTGAAGAAGTGTTTGAAATGTCTGACAAAACAGTTGATTTGATAGATGAACTTTCAATCTTAGCAGAGCGAACATCTTCAAAAGTAAGGCTAATCTCATTAGATACTGAAGAAGGAGCTACGTTGGATGCTGCATTTGGAGGTATAGCAGCTATTCTACGTTATGCATGGTCATGAGGCGTTATTTTGGAAATTTTAATTAAAGATATTTATCCATTTTTCAAAGATGTAATGTCTTCTTTGGACTTGGATGAACAAATTCTGTCCGGATTACTTGCTCCAGCAACGATTGGAGGAAATACAGATCTTGCGATACCTTGCCATTCACTTTCTAAAATAATGAAAAAATCTCCTGTAGATATTTCTGAGGAGATAGTTTCATTAGTTTCCGATGATATTCTTTCTATTGCCAAAGTTTCGTCCAAGAATGGTTTTGTTAATATTAGTGCTACAAATAATTATATCGAATTTCAATTATCTCGTATATTTAAAGATGAAAGACTAGGCGTCCTACAAGATCAATCACGTACATTTGTTGTTGACTACTCCGCACCTAATGTCGCCAAGGAAATGCATGTAGGGCACTTGAGATCAACAGTTATCGGAGACTCAATAGTAAGATTATTATCATTTAAAGGATATACTGTATATCGAGAAAATCATATTGGAGATTGGGGCACTCCATTTGGTATGTTGATCGAACATCTTCTTGATTTAGGTGAAGATAAAGCTGCAAAAGAATTGGGGGTTGGTGATTTGGATAGTTTTTACAAGCAAGCTAGATCAAAATTCAATACAATTGAAGACTTTGCATCACGATCTCGCAATAGAGTTGTAATGCTACAAGGAGGCGATAAAGAAACACTACGTCTCTGGAAAATACTAGTTTCCGAATCAATGAGATACTTCAACGAAGTATATTCGATTTTAGGAGTTCTATTATCTGATTCTGATATTAAGGGAGAGTCTTCCTATCATGACTTACTGCCGGTTGTTATGGACAGACTATCAAAATCTAATATTTTAATAAATAGCGATGGAGCAGAAGTTGTTTTTCCTACAAAAAAATGGCTTAATAGAGAAGGAGATGAAATGCCAGTAATTATTCGCAAAGGTGATGGAGGATACAATTATTCTGCTACTGATTTAGCATGTATTATTGATCGTATAGAAAGATTAAATTGCACAGATTTAATTTATGTTGTCGGGACGCCTCAAAAACAACATTTTGAAATGGTTTTTGATGTTGCGGAAATGGCTGGTTTTTTGCACAAAGGTCACAATGCAACACATGTTAATTTCGGGTCAGTACTAAATCAAGATGGAAAAATCCTCAAAAGTCGAGAGGGTAATACCATAAAACTTGTTGATCTATTATCAGAGTCTATTTCTAGGGCCAAAGATGTAATATCCGAGAAAAATCCAAATTTATCTGCTAATGAAAAGTATAATTCTGCGAAAATGATAGGAATAGGGGCAGTCAAATATGCAGATCTTTCAACTGAAAGAAGTAAAGATTATGTCTTTGACTGGGATATAATGCTTTCCTTCGAAGGAAATACTGCACCATATCTACAATATGCTTATGCAAGAATTTGTAGTATATTTTCTAAATCGGATATCTCATCTACTTCTCTTTATGATTCGATTTTCATCATTATTGATAAAGAAGAAGAACTTTTGGCAAAACGTCTTCTCTCATTTGCAAACATAATTGAAGAATCTATAATTACCTTTTCGCCTCATAAATTATGTAATTATTTACATTCTCTGGCTTCTTCCTTTGCTTCATTTTATGAGAATTGTCCTGTATTGAAGAATGAGAATAAAGAATTAATTAAAAGTAGGCTTGCTTTGTGCGATTTAACAGGTAGAACTTTAAAATTAGGTTTAGAATTACTAGGAATAGATTCTCCAGAGAAAATGTAATTAATTATATGTTAAATGATAAGCAAAACTACCATAAATTATACCAGAGACTGCTAAACTTTCTCCATTAAATCTCTCCATGGTATCCAAATAAGTGTGATATTCAGAAGAACCAGAGCCATAACAAGAAATAACATTACCAAATTTTTCTTCACTTATTTGATTCATGAAAGGAGCAAAATCAGAGTTATTAGGCATATCAGGAGTTTCGATATATCTAACGTTAATTGAATATTTTTCATATAATGAAGAGAATTGATTTTCAAACTCCTTTACTATATTTTTAATATCCTTAATATCCTTATTATTATTCCCGAAAATTGTTACTCCTGTATTTCTCTCTAAATCAACATGGTTCATATCTAGATTTATATACGTCCTTAGATTTTCTTCAAGATTTTCTTTATGTTTATTAACCCATTCAGTTGATCCCCAAAGACCTTCTTCTTCGCCTCCCCATGTACAAAACCAAATACTATAGTATGGCTTTCCTTTTTCTTCAAGAAGTAGGCTGAACTGTCTTGCGATTTCCTGAACTGTTGCAGCGCCTGCAGTGTTATCGACAGCCCCTTGGCCGTTGTATACTGTATCATGATGCGCTCCAAATATAATCAATTCTTCAGTTTCTCCTTCTATAATTCCACAAGGGACATATATTGTTTCTTTCCCTTGGTTTTGTACATCTATAATCAACTGAACTCTTGATTCGCCGTCAATGACCTTTTCGGATAAATGTTCACCTGTACTTCTGGAAACCATCATGAGTCCAATATTTTCTGGTAAACTCCCAAATGCCTCAACATCTAATGATTTGAAATATGGGACACAATCTCCTTCTACCAAATCATCGCAATTTATATTGTCATTTACTAATATCAGTGCGACTAGTTGATTTTCTTGCGCTCTCTTGAATAAAATTGTATTACTTTCTGTTGCAGGTATATCTCCTTCTCCTTCCATTAACCATACTAGCCCTATTTTGTCGGATGCTAAGTCCCAATTTTCACTATCGCTACCTCTGTTTAAATCAATTATTTCTACAGAATTTGCATATCTAATATCTGTATAACCGCTGTATCCTTGTATTACGTAATCTTCTCTATGTGTAAATTGAGTTATTTCTCTATTAGCGTCGGCTAAAGAACATGGACTAAACCCTCCAACTATATTTCCGACATCTCCTGGTTCACATGTTGATAGTTCAAATTGATTTCCCATTACAAACATAGGTACTGAAAACTCTTCCAATGTAGAAGGAATTCCCATTTCAGAAAAATTATATTTAATTGAATCTGCTGTATTTTTTTCTTCTATGGTTCCGGACAATCTACCTCCCCACTCTGGATGACCTAAGTTTACCAAAGTTTGAGTGTAAGATATTGTCTGTTCTATATCAAAGTCAATTAATACATATTCATCATCACCTCCAATAAAATTAATTATCTCATCAGAATATAAAAGAGCTCCTCCTGAGGTACCAATAAGTAGGATTGAGATAACTCCCAATGATAAAATTGGAGTATTTTTGACTACGTTATACCCTACTTGAACTTTACTTTTTGTTTTCGTTATGATGCCATTATTAAATATTTCAGCATCGATAATTTCAAAATTTTCTAATTTCTTTACTAATTCATTTTTGTTACCACTTTGAGATAAATTACGAGATTTCAATTCATTTTTCAATTGTTTAACGGTCATTTCTCTCCATTGTTTCATTCCCCTCACCATCACGTTATTGGAATTGTCTTTTTTCCATGAGTATCAATAATTATTTTCTTATTTTTTTTGAACTTCTGTCCCCTTCCATCTCTTTCCTAAATTATGTTCAATGTCCAATTGATCCATAATTCTTGCAACTACGAAGTCAATCAATTCTTCTATAGATTTAGGTTTGTGGTAGAATCCAGGACTCGCTGGTAGTATAATTACACCCCATGTTGACATTTTCGTCATCGCTTCTAGGTGAGCAGTTGCAAATGGAGTTTCCCTGGGGACTATTATTAGTTTTCTACGTTCTTTCAAGGCCACCAAAGCACTTCTAGTGGCTAAATTATCCGAAATTCCTGCTGCTATCTTTCCTATCGTTGTCCCACTTGTCGGGCACAGTATATATGCATCATATTTAGCAGAACCAGAAGCTGGCCTAGCAGCTAAGTTTTTATTATCATGTAGTGTGATATTTTCTCTGTTGGCCATCTCTTGAGGAGTCATTGAACATTCTAAATCTAGATTTATTGAACCAGCATTAGTAACTATCAAATCTATTTCCCAGTTTGCTTCCGAAAGTGCTTCAACTAGTCTCACTGCATATTGTGCTCCGGAGGCACCTGTAACTGCGACTACTGCCCTTTGCATGAAAAGCCGTATCATTCTTGTAATTTGAAGTGTTGCCTAAATATTATACACATTCATTCAATGATTCTGCTAGATATTTATATTCATCTTTATGGTTGTAAAGTTGAGAAGATATACGAATATATCTTGTATTGTGTAGTTTCCAAGGAAATACTGGAACTTGGATAGAATATTCATCTAATAATTTATTGTGTAAAGGATCTCCTTGAATGCTAAAGGGTGGAATTTCTTTATCTGGGAGCTCTAAAGAAGCTATCGCGGAGACCATATCATCTGGAAAAGGAGGCCTAATTCCTAACTCATCACATAATATATTTCTTCCCTGTATCGCTAATTTTCGATTCTTTTTTATTATCTCGTCCCATCCTCCATTAACCATCATTTCCATATGTTGAATAGATTTAGGAATACACATCCACGGAGTTGGATCATACGTCCCTGACCATGCGAATTCAAACTCAAATTTGTCTTGTGCTTCTCCTGTAAAGGAAGCCCCGTGGCTGATACTCAAAGGTGTAATATTTTCTTTCTTATCTTCACGTATATGCAAAAATGCAGAACCTTTTGGACTACATAACCATTTGTGACAATTTCCGGTAACATATGCTGCATTTATTTGTCTCAAATCTAGATCTATAATTCCGGCTCCATGTGCAGCATCTAATAAGACATCTATGTTTTCTTTTTCCAATCTTCTTATTATTTCTTCAAAAGGCATCCTCATCCCAGTCGGACTTGTTACTGTATCAATTAATGCCAATACAGTCTTTTCACTCACAGAATTCATTATAATATCTACTACTTCTTTTTGATTTTTTACATCGAATGGAATTTCCACAACTATTGTTTCTGCACCCACACTTTTTGTAACATAGTCTACTGTATTTCGACATGCTTCATATGTATGGTCTGTTACAATAATCTGATCTCCATTTTTTAAATCAAGATTTTTTAAAATAGTATTAACTCCATATGTAGCATTTGTGACAAATACTAATCCTTCGGGATCAGCATTAATAAATTTAGATAATACCTGAATCGATTTCTTCCAATAGTCAAAATATTCTCTTTCAAAGAATCTTACGGGGTCATTTTCTATTTTTCTCCTATATTCTCCCTGTTGCTTCAAAACCTCAATGGGACTTGCGCCATATGAACCATGATTAAGGAAAACAGTATCCTCATCTAATTGCCAATATTTGGAAAGAACACTCTTTTGCGGTAAGGCCATAATTAATTCTAAGGCAACCAATCTAATGGTTTTTGTGGAATCCTCTCCAAAACTCTCTCAATATTTGAAATAAGTGCTTTCTCTAGGCTTTCTCTATCAATTAGTTTACCTTCTATATCATGTGTATATCCTAATTTATCCAATGAGGTTGTCACTTTTTTTTCTAGTCCGCAACATAATAAAGACTCAATCCTCTCACCGGGGGTGGCGTAGTTCAGTGCTAATCCATGTCTACTTACCCAATGGAGAAATGCCAAACCTATTGAACAGATTTTTTTATCATCTACCCACACTCCCATCATCTCTTTATTCCTGTAACCATTGATGCCACAATCATGTAGTGTTCTAATTACTAATTCTTCCATTTTACCTATTATAGCCCTAATATTTTGTTCGCCTGGATCCCATTTAATAATTGGATAAACAACTAGTTGACCCGGGCCATGCCACGTAATACCTCCGCCTCTATCAACGTTGGAAGTTTCATAATCCTCATCTACAATTATATTTTCCCTCACTGCCTTAGCCCCCATGGTAACTATTTCGGGGTGCTCAACTAAAATTATAACATCATTAATTTCATTATTTATTCGCAACTTTTGTATTCTCTTCATTTCGTCATCTACTACTTTGTGAGGCAGGATCCCTGCTCTAAGGATTTTAATTTCTTTCAACTAATCCCTCAAGATATGTGTATCGCGTGACCTAATGTCTTCAAAACACCTTCATGGAATGATTCCGTCATTGTCGGATGTGCATGCACAGTATCAGCAATGTCTTCTAATAAAGCACCCATTTCTAATGCTAATACAAATTCTCCACTTAATTCTGCAATATGAGTGCCAACAGCTTGAATGCCAAGAATGACATGATCAGATTTCCTTGCCGTCACTCGAATAAAGCCACCAGTTTTCTCAGCCTCTAGTGTGAGTGCTCTACCATTAGCCGCCAAAGGAAATTTTCCAGTGATAACTTCTTCACCCAAATCTCTTGCTTCATCTGGACTTAATCCAACTGATACAATTTCAGGTTCAGTGAAAACTATTGCTGGAATGGCAACTTTATCGAAATCTCTATTCTTTCCAGCAATTATTTCAGCCACCATTTCTCCTTGTGCACTCGCTTTATGGGCCAACATCGGCTCTCCTGCAACATCTCCAATTGCAAATACGCCAGGCGCAGAGGTTCTACATTTTCTGTCAATTCTAATGAAATTACCTGATGAATCCATTCTAATTCCCATATTTTCTAAACCCCAACCCTTTGAATTTGGCCTCCTTCCGACAGTAACTAATACTTTGTCAACTTTTACAGTGTGTTCTTCTTTATCTTTTTCAAATCGTAAATGAACTTTCCTAGAAGCTCCTTTCCCTTTAATCTCAGCACCCCTAGCCAATGCTTTGGTGTGGATTGAAACTTTCTTCATTTTCAACCATCTTTCTAAAGGTCTTCTAATTTCTTTATCTATTATTGAAAGAATATCATCTAAACCTTCTATGACAGTTACTTCAGTTCCTAATTTAGTCAATGCGCATCCTAATTCTAATCCTATATATCCTCCGCCTACTATTGCAACACTTTTTGGAAGTTCTTTAAGTTCTAATGCGCCTGTTGAAGATAAGATAAATTCTTCATCACATGGCATGAATGGTAGGTCTATTGGACTTGATCCTGTTGCAATTATGACATTCTCCGATTCAATATTTATTATACCATTTTTAGTTTTTACATTACAACTCTTTGAACTTTGAAAACTCGCCCAACCCTCAATTATCTCAACACCCGCTCCTTTCAGTAGAGATTCAACACCTTTTGTTAATTTATTTACTATCGAATCTTTCCATAATGTCATGGCCTCCATATCGATTTCTACTTTTCCATCAATGGTAAGTCCCATATGGTTATCTTGAGATGAATGTTTTTGTAATGCTTCAAATCTCTCTGCACTATGAATTATTGCTTTACTTGGGATGCACCCTACGTTGAGACAAACCCCTCCTGCCTTATTTCCTTCTACAATAACAGTATCTAGGCCCAACTGTCCAGCTCTAATGGCTGCAACATAGCCCCCTGGTCCTGCTCCTATTACCAAAACTTGACATTTACGTGTTTCTGACATTTGACGACCTCACATAAAGATAAGAGCTGGAGTTTCCAACATTCTTTTTAGATTCTGAATTAAAGCCGCGCCATCTGCTCCATCTACTACTCTGTGATCAAATGAACTTGATACGTTCATTATCCTTCTAATAACAATGTTTCCATCTCTGACGACAGGCATTTCTCTAGCATTATGAACTCCAAGTATTGCTACTTCTGGATGATTTATTATTGGTGTAGCGCCAAGACCTCCATCTCTTCCTAAACTTGTTATCGTAAACGTAGATCCACTTAATTCATCCAAGCTCGCTGTTCCATTTCTAGCAGAACTTGATACTCTTTGCATCTCAGATGCTGCCCTCCAAATATCCATCGCTTCTACATGTTTTACGACTGGAACATACAATCCTCGTTCTGTTTGTGTTGCTATTCCAATATGAAGGGCACCAAACCTACTTACGATATTGGCCTGGTCATCATATCTAGCATTAGATTCAGGATGCTGAGGCATTATTTTACTTAGTGCAATCATTATGAAGGGTAAGTAGGTTAGTTTTGGTTGCGTATCATCTCTAGTTTCATTTAATGACTGTCTTAATTTTTCTAATTCTGTAATATCAATTTCTTCAAAATATGAGAAATGAGGTATTGTTCTTTTACTAATTACCATCTGTTCTGCAATTTTTCTTCGTAAACCAACAACCTTTACTTCTGTAATATCTTCTCTTTTCATTTTAATAGAATTTATTTTATTATCTCCTGTCATTCCGTCTGATGCTACATACAAATCTATATCTGAATGACGTATTCTACCAGCAGGACCAGTTCCGTTTATTGTTGTGAGATTGACTCCAATCTCTCTAGCTCTTCTTCTAACGGCTGGACTCGCTAAGGTCTTTCTGTGAGTACTTTTACTATTGGATAATGATGTATTTTTAGACGCCGCAACAGGTTCAGGCACTGCAACAGGTTCAGGCACTGCAACAGGTTCAGGCACTGCAACAGGTTCAGGAACTGCAACAGGTTCAGGCACTGCAACTGGCTCTGAAACATCTAAAATATCTGAAATTTCATTACTTTCGTCAGATGAATCTAAATCAAAACTAATTAGAGTTGTTCCTACAGCCACCATATCTCCTATGTCTCCACTTAGTGATGACACCACACCATTCACCGGAGATGGTATTGTAACAGTAGCTTTATCAGTCATCACATCAACTAATGCATCATCTTCTTTCACAGTAGAGCCAATGACAACGTGCCATGTCACTATTTCTCCTTCTACTACTCCTTCTCCAATATCTGGAAGTTTAAATTCATAATTTACCATTTTAGTCCTCCTGAGTTTTTTTTATCGCTCCAATTATTCTAGATGTACTAGGCATATAATCCCATTCTGTAGTATGAGGGAAAGGCGTATCCCAGCCCGTAACTCTTTGTATTGGACTTTCGAGATTGTAAAAGCATAACTCTTGGATCGAAGCAGAAAGTTCTGAACCGAAACCACTTGTTTTGGGGGCTTCATGAACGATTACACATCTTCCAGTTTTTTTAATAGATTTAATTATTATATCTTTGTCCCAAGGTAAAAGAGTTTGTAAATCAATTAAATCACAACTAATTCCAGAGTCAATTATTGCTCTTTCAGAAACGTGAACCATGGTCCCCCAAGCTATAACGGTACAATTTTCGCCTTCCATCGCTAATCTGCCTTGCCCCAAAGGTATCTTGTAGTATTCTTCTGGAACTTCTGCTTCAGAATGATTTTTCCATGTTGGTACATTATGAGGATCTCCATAAAAAGGACCCCTGTAACATCTTTTGGGCTCAAAGAAAATAACTGGATCATTTGATTCTATCGAACTAATCAATAAACCCTTAGAATTATATGGTGTTGAACAGTAAACAACTTTTAATCCAGGGGTATGTGTAAACTGTGATTCGGGTGATTGAGAGTGATGATGTCCGCCTCTTATTCCTCCTCCCGCTGGAGTGCGTATTGTAATTGGACACCAAAATTCTCCTCCAGATCTATGTCTAATCTTAGCAATTTCATTTACTATTTGATCATAAGCAGGAAATATGTAATCAGCAAATTGTATTTCTACAACCGGCCTAAGTCCATTAATTCCCATTCCAAACGCAATAGCAGCTATGCCGCCTTCAGATAACGGAGTGTCAAAAACGCGATGTTTACCAAATCTTTCCTGTAATCCATCACTAGTTCTAAAAACTCCTCCAAAATATCCTATGTCTTCACCGAATAATAACACATCTTCATCCTTATCAAGCATATTGTCGAGGGCACTATTGACAGATTGAACCATATTCATTTCGACCATTATTCAACACTCCATTTCTTCATTTCATCCCATTGTTCTTGAAGATGCCAGGGGACACTCTCGTATACTTCTGTGAATATTGTATCGGAAGAAGGGTAAGGGCCATTTGCTAGGTCTCCATATTTTACTGCTTCCTTGTAAGCAGCAATAACTTCTTCATCTATTTTTAATTCTAATTCTTCTTGTTCCTTTTCTGTCCATTGAGAATTCTTAATTAGATGGTCTTTCAATCTTTTTATTGGATCTCCACCTGGCCAATATTCATGTTCATTTGAAGGGCGATATCTAGAGGGATCGTCACTAGAACTATGAGCACCTGCTCTGTAAGTTAAAATTTCGATATGAGTTGCACCAAATCCCATTTTAGCCCTCTCTCGGGCCCATTTGGTAACCGAGTAAAGTGCTAAAAAATCATTACCATCTACTCTGAAACATGGGATTCCGTATGCCAATCCCCTTGTGGCAAAATTATTACTACCACTTGCGATGTTATAGTGCGTTGAAATTGCCCAGTGGTTATTTACTACATTTAATATCACAGGGGCTTTGAAAACACTGGCAAAATTAAGTCCATAATGGTAGTCTCCTTCTGCGGAAGCACCATCTCCAATCCAAGTTATAGTTACTTCATCCAAACCTTTGTATTTAGAGGCCAATGCTACTCCAACCGCCTGACTAAATTGTGTCCCTACCGGACTGGAGATTGAGATAAAACGACCATCTTTGTATGTATAATGGACTGGCATTTGCCTACCTTTGACATTATCTTCTACATTCCCGACACAATGACAAATCATACTCACCATATCTCTACCTCTGACAAATTGAGCACCAGGTTGACGATATGTGGGGAATATCCAATCTTCGTTATTCAGGGCCATAGTTTGTGCTATTGCAATACCTTCTTCTCCAAATGATTGCATATAAAATGATAACTTACCAGTTCTTTGCATCTTCATCATCCTATCATCAAAAATTCGTAGACGAACCATATGTTCTAATCCTAATTTTAATTCTTCAAATGTTAAGTTAGGATTCCATTCTCCCATCGCTTCTCCTTTGTCATTTAGAACTCTTACTAGTCCTACGGCGTGATTATATGTTTCATCTGCATCACAATCAAATTTTGGTTTTTTAAGATCCTTTGGATGCCATATCCATGGTTCAAAAGAAGAAGAATCACCAGGCCTATGTGGTGCATCAGGGATGTGCAAAGGGATTTGTTCCTCCTCTGCTCTAGACATGTTATGCCCTACCCTATTCATCTTATTATATTACTTTGTAATTACTGTCCTATCTGAGTTATGGTATGAAATATTTGATACCGCTGATCCAGTAGAACTTTTTATTGCTACAGGGATACCTCCATTTGATTCGTTAAACAACAAACCTGCTCTATAAGAGGAGCGTACCAAAGGTCCACTTGCTACTGCCTTGAAACCCATCTCTCTTGCCAAACCATCCCAAATAGCGAATTTTTCCGGTTCTGGAAATCGAGAAACTGGGAGATGCTTATGGCTCGGTTGGAGGTATTGCCCCAAAGTGATCATATCAACACCTGCCTTTCTTAGTAACTTCATAGCTTCGATAATTTCTTCATCAGTTTCGCCAATACCTACCATTATGCTTGATTTGATTTTAAGATCGGGCCTTAATTTTCGAGCCGTTCCAAGTACGGCCAATGATTGACTAAACGATGCTCTTGGATCTCTCACTGTGGAATCTAGTCTAGGTACACATTCAACATTATGGGCAAATACTTTCAAGGGTAATTTATCTAATAATATTTCTAATGCATCCAAATTACCATCTAAATCTGAACATAGTAATTCTAATCCAACATCAGGGTTTTCCTTTTTTACTTCTATAATACAGTTTCTGTAGTGTTCCGCACCGCCATCTTCTAAATCATCCCTGTTTACAACAGTAATCACTGCATATTCTAAACCCATATTTTTTATTGCATCTGCTAGTTCTTTAGGCTCATTTTTGTTTAAATCCTCGGGAGTTTTTACTGTACCCACAGCACAAAACCTACAACCTCTCGTGCATACTTCGCCTGCAATCATAAAAGTTGCAGTACCTCTACCCCAACAATCATGGATATTCGGACATTTTGCCTCCTCACAAACAGTGTTCAGTCTATGTTTTCTGACATTCATTCGGGCTTCATTAAATTTTTTCTGAGCATCACCTATCGGTAATGAAGTCTTAAACCAACTGGGGAGTCTTTTTCTATTCGCTTTCCGTTTTTCAATAGCATTCATTTTTTTGTCTTTGGGAACTCGAAAATCTTCATTTTTGCCGCTTTCAACAATTGGAAGACGCGGCGCCATAGCACATCCAAAAGAACATAAACATTAACTATTATCATACTTGTCTCTCCTATCTTCCTAAACCTTGTAAAAACTAGATGCTTCGGAGGAGCATGAATCGGGGAACTGTAATAGTTACTGGAGGCGCCAAAAGGATTGGAAAAGCAATTTCGTTAAAACTTTCTTCGGATGGTTATTCAATAGCAATACATTATAATAAATCTTCAGAAGCTGCATTTAATTTAGTCAAAAAAATACAATCAATCGGAGGTGAAGCAGCCGCGTTTGATGCAGATTTAAACGACTCAGATGCTGTTTCTAAATTAATACCAAGAATAAAATCTACCATGGGGCATATTTCAGGCGTTGTAAATAATGCTTCAATTTTTTCCTATGACGATATATTATCAATTACCGATGATACTTGGGATGATCACATGAATGTTAATGTCAAGTCACCAATCTTACTAATAAAAGGTTTATACAAATTAAATAATGGCAAATCCCAATCGTCCGTAGTTAATATTCTAGACCAAAAGATTTCAAATCCTAATCCTGATTACTTATCATATACTGCTTCTAAATTTGCTTTATTTGGTTTAACAGATACCTTGGCAAGAGGACTTGCTCCAAGTGTACGAGTTAATGCAGTTGCACCTGGGCATACAATTGCTAGTCCTGAACAATCTGAAACTGGTTTTTCAAAATCTCAATCTGAAACACCTTTAGGTGTTGGCCCTAGTCCTGAGGATATTGCAGAATCAGTGTCATATCTTATGAAAGCAAAATCTGTAACGGGACAGATAATATTTGTTGATTCTGGAGAGAGATTTCTCTCTAGAAAGAGAGATGTTGTCTTTGAGACGGAGAATTAGTATGAATCCTGTAAAAAATATCTTCTTACAAAATTTTAGTGATAAAAAGATTTTTCAGACTGTTTTCTTAGAATCTGCAATACGTCACATAGATATTGGAATTCATAATTTTGAAGTGGGCCATCCTCAGAGAATTCAGTTTGATATTTTTGTGGCAGTTGATAGTAATAGAGAATTAGTAAATGATGATATTGATAACGCATTAAATTATGAATATCTAATTGAGATTATAGATTCTAAAATACAAGGAAAGAGAGTATCGCTTTTAGAAACACTTGCTTATGATATTTTAGAGGATGTGCTATTGCCAGAGAAAGTTGTAGCAGCCACAGTAATTGTTACAAAATTAGACATTCTAGACTCAGGTAAAATTGGATGTTCCGTATCTAGGCTAAAATAATATCTTGTTATTCTATGGTGCTGGGAGTGGGATTTGAACCCACGAAGGCCTTGCCACCGGAGCTTAAGTCCGGCCCCTTTGACCGCTCGGGTATCCCAGCAAGCACAACGCCGAGGCTTCATGTTTTCAATCGAACTGATAATTTACTCTAAATTACGATGCATATAGTGTACTAACTTCCCGAACGTTTTAACAATTTGATTATATCCGAAGAGCGTGTCTAATTCTCCTTCGCCGATTTTTACTCATCAGAGTACTAAAATAGCACTTTTTATGACTTTGTTATTTTTAGTTCCACTTTATGCTCCATTTAACCAAAATTTAGAAGAAAATAGAGAATTTGAGAATAATTACTATGCATCTAAAGATACCAATATGTATAGATTATATTTCGCGGAAGAGATATCTAATGATTCTGGGGGTGGAGACGGTTCAATCACTACTAAGGTCCCTGATGAAGGAGGGCAAAAAACAGGAAGTGTGTTGGATGAAACTATAGAATTCACAACTCCAAAATTACGTTCTTCTCTAGATTTCGAAACTCGTTCCTCAAGTAGTTCTGGTTACTACATCCCATTATATTTATTTCTCAAGGCATCAGGGCCGAGTGGATCTAACGTTGAATGGACAATCACATTAAAGGCCTCAGGATCTCAAATAGGCACTGCATCTCTAAGCAATGAGGCCTGCGTTTCTGGCATAACAAGTAGTTGTGATGATTTTGATTATGAGTTATTTGAAATAGATGTAGGGTCAAGGGACCAATTCACCGTTTCTAAAGATGAAAGGTTAGAAGTTATTGTTGATGCATCTATGTCAGGTTGTGATGGAGGAGGATTATTTTCTTCATGCGAGGCTGAAATTGCATGGAATGAAATTGATGGAGATTCAAGATATTCAAGTATTGAAGTAGATGCCAATGCAATTTCTGATAGTTTAATTGTGTTACAGAGAGAAGGTTCAGAATTAGTAGAAGGGCCTGAGTTAACCTGGTATCCAAATGATGTCATTTCTGAGAGAACTATGCAATTTACTTTTGATGTCAAAAGTGCTTTTGGAAGATACGATATAGCCGATGTAAAACTTTTGATGCGTGATCCAGATGGAGTTTACAGAATTGATAGAGAAATTCAATCTCAAGATAATGAGGATATTGAGGACACTTCTTCTGGAATATATGGTAAGTATTTGTGGACATATCCAAGTGGCTTACCTTCTGGGGAATATTCAATTGAATTAGAAATAACTGATATCCAAGGTCATTCCGCTGTAATTGAGCACGAAAAAATCCAAATGAAACAATGGGGAGTAGCATTAAATCATAGATTTGATCAATATGTAGAATTTATAGCACCGGGGGAAACTACGCCAATACCTCTCCAACTAGTTCATAGAGGAGATTCTACGAAATCAATGGATGTTGAGTTAAGTGTCCAAACTTCATTGGGTACTTCTTGGTTAGTAGAGTTTGACTCACCAGGAGGATACACTTTAGATCAGGGTGGAGATATATTAAATCCAATTTTGTCATTAAGGGCCCCTGACGATTTGAGTAGGACGCCTGGTAAAATAAAAATAACTGCTCAAGCAGAAGCACTGAATGATGATGGCATATTAACAGTGGTACATTCAGATTTGTTGGAACTGGATTTAGAAAAAATTGATGTTTATCAACCTCCTGAAATTTCCCTATGGTCTGAAGAACATGATGTAGCCATCGCCAACTCGACTAGGGGGGACTCTATTGATCCAGACATACCAAGATATGTTGAGTATGGGGAATTCAATCCATTTATTTTAGAAGTATTTAATACAGGTTTTGATGCAGATTCTTTTAGAATAGATATTTTGAAACGCTCAAAGGCTATTTTCCAGGTATTTGATAATGATACTGGTAACAGAATTCTAGAAGATGAAGGGGATGGTACATTTCATATCTCATTATTAGAAAGGCATTCCACTCAAACCTTGAAATTTAGTATAAAACCTTCTGATGACAGAGAAGATTCAGATATCGGTCAAATTGAATTAGAAATAATCAGTGAAGGAAATGCATCTTTACGTTCCACCATTATTTTTACCATTCAAAGAACATTTGGGATAAGGGCAGAAGTATCTCAAGATTGTGATGGTACTCCTCTTGGGCAGATTGAGGTATCTCTTTGTGCACCTAATTCAGATAATCCTACTGTTGATCTAAGGGCTAGAATAACAAATACTATGGAAGACGATCAAGCTTCAACCCAGTGGAGAATTCAAAATCCTGCCTCACTATTGAAAAATCTAGATATCAATCCAGTTTTTGGCCAATGGCAATTCACTGTTAAGGATAAAGACGGAATATCAGTACCAAGGGTCACTCTAGGTCCTAATGACTATACTGAAGTTTTTGTAACAATCACACTGACAGATCAAGTTGAAGCCGGCAATCATACTTTGTATTTGAGAATAATAGAAGATACGGAAGATCCTGATCCAAGGTATTTTGATTTGCCTATAACATTTGAAATTGGCGAAGGAGATCCTGACTTAGAAATTGTTCAAGTTTCTCCAATTTCAAGATTCATCCCAGGTGAACCTTACTCAATACAAATGAAAGTCCGTAATAAAGCCAACACTCCTATGACCGTTTTGTTAGATTCATCTGTAGAAGAAACAGGCTGGAGTATAACTATAGAAGGAAAATCTGGCTCACCCTTAATCGAATTAGATGCCTTCGATGAAGAAACTTTTACTGTTGAGGTATTGGTCCCAGAAGATGCGAATAATGGTGATAAAATACCAATTTCAATTACTGCATCTCCCTTGGACACAGAACAAAGCTTTTCAGATGAATTCACAGCTGAATTTCAACTTAATGCCGTTATAGAAATATCTTCGATTAAAGAAATAATAATCAATGAAATCACTCATCCAAGATTTTCAACAATGGTTTTCGCCTTAGTAGCAATTTTAATTATTTTTGCGGGAGTACAAAGTCGTATGAACAGGAGAAAATGGGCCACTCAGATGGCTTATTTGGAAATGTTATCTGATGGCGGGAATGAAGATGAAAACACACAAAATAATATTGATATCCCCGATCCTATAAAGGTAGTTGAAGACCCAACTCCTGAAAAATATGAACAAGATGATATAGAACTAGTTTGATTATTTCTAGGATATGTATGAACTACGCTCCATTCTTCTTAAGACCCTTATAATTACGGCATAGATTCAGGGTAGTTTTATGGATGTGTCATTTGAGAAACCTGACAATGGCGTCCATCTCAGAAAGATACGTTCAGCTATATTCTTTAGTTTAGTTATGCTTTGTGCTTCATTATCGGCTTTAGAGTTTGGAATTTGGAAGGCTATGGCTACAACTGACCAAGATGGCGACGGATTAAGCTATGGTCTTGAATTCTTAATTAATACTCAACCTCAAGATTGGGATACGGATAATGATGGGTTACCTGATGGTTGGGAATGGCAATATGGGCTAGATCCACTGTCTTCTTTGGGTAATAATGGATCCACAGGTGATCCAGACTTAGACTCACTGAATAATTTAAATGAATATTTATACTCAATTCCTTCTAATTGGGACTTTTCAGGAACTCCAAATGAATTAGATAATGGCGTATGGTGGAATGGTACTGTACCTGTAAGTAATTGGGATGAAGAAAGTGCTATGCAACTTCTTCAAGGTTCAGGAGGAGACGGTTTCGATGAAGATCCAGTTGGAAATATATGCGCCGATACCTTTGATAACGATGGAGATGGATTGGTGGATGATTTCGATAATGATAAAGATGGAGATGCTGATTGTTCTTCAGATGATGATGATGGCGATGGTCTAATTGATGAAGATGTAAATGGTTGGGATACTGATGGCGACGGAATCCCCGATGGCTGGGAAGTGGCATATGGGCTAGATCCTACGTCCAATTCTAATATGGATGGAACATTCGGTGATCCTGACGGTGATGGATTAATCAATTTGTATGAATATATTAATCCAGCATGGAATACGAGAAATGGTAGCACTTTCCCTCCCACTCAATATTTTAGGCCGGGCCCTGTAAATATGACATTCACTACATCTCCATGCAATCCCGTTCTTGAATTAGGCCCAGGGGGCTGTCAAATATTTACTGCTGAGGTGGATGGAATAACTCAAACAGATCCTCAGAATAATGATACAGACGGAGACGGTCTGAATGATTCTTATGAGGCTTTAATTCTGTTAACAGATCCAACAGAACCTGATACTGATGGTGATGGAATACCTGATGGTATTGAAGTAAACGGTCTATACGGAGATCCGGAACAACCTTCCGATCCACGTGATAATAATACCGATGACGATCATCTTGATGATGGTGAAGAAGATACAAACGGAAATGGGATTATCGATGAAGGTGAAACAGATCCAACTAGGATAGAAGATGAAGGAGATATTGATAATGATGGATTACAAAATTGGGAAGAAAATCTAACTTGTACCTTTTGGGATAATCCTGATTCAGATGGAGGAGGAATAAGTGATGGCGATGAATTAGATTTTATGAGATCCACTAATCCTTGCATTTCTACTGTTAATCTTGAATTCATAGTATTATCATGGGATTCTAATGTGAATACTTTACAACTAAATTCCACAGAAAATATAAATCCAAACCCTGTTGATTGGAGACAAAATCAAGCCCCTATGGCATATTATGTTTCTTTATCAGGTAATTTAACAGGTTTCAGATTTAGCAGTATATTTGGGGACACTTTAAGGGGTGTAGATACTGAAATGCCTTTAGGTGTAGCTTCAATAATTATTACGAATGGTTCATGGTGTTGGAATGCTACTGCAGGGGCTATTAATGATCCTCACTGTGATGATGATTACCCTGACCTAGATTCAGACGGCTTAGCAGATTGGGAAGAATTAGAAGGTACGTGGGGATTTGTTTCAAGAATAAATATGACAGATTCAGACGGTGATGGTGTAGATGATTTATCGGAAATTCAAAATTCAACTAATCCTATGGAACCTTGTCATAATTTATTGGATACAGACGGCGACGGATTAAATAATTATTTCGAAAATAACACAGGTTGTAGTTTATCATTTGGAATATCTCCTGGTAATATGACATTAGATACTTATCTCACACTGTGGAATCAATCTGATTCTGATAATGGTGGAGTTTCGGATGGTCAAGAGTATCTCGATGGAACTAATCCACAAAATAATCCTGCTGATGACATTAACCCTACAGATACCGATGGTGACGGGATACCAGACACTATAGAGCAGGATATTGGTACTGATTGGTTAGATCCAGATACAGATGGTGGGGGAATCCCTGACGGCCAAGAATGTCCAGAATCATTCTGGTCAACAGATTGCCTGGATTCTACTTCTGACCCTTTCAATTCCAGTGACGATATTGATTTCAATTCTCTATATTTTTCAGCTTATAACCTGTCCTCAGGAGCAGATCCAAGTCTGAAACATTACTGGAGATGGCATACTTATGATTCTTACACTGGTGTTTCATGGGGAGTAAATTCTTCACTTACAGGAAATACTGTAATAACTCCAGCCTCCAACATCAGCCAAGGAGTTTCAGATCCTGCTTTCTGGAATTCATCTTCTGCAACTGATTGGGAGTTAGTATTTGATAGTGGATTATTAACTCCTGGTATTGAATTAATAGCCCCATATAATGTTTTTGAATTTGATAGTTGGACAGAATTTACTGCAGGATTAAATTTCTCAAATTATACGCGTGATATTATCATTGACAATTCTAATATAGATTCTTTATTTATTTCTGCACCTGAAATTATTTTCTCTTCAGAAATAAGGGAAAACTCAACATTTTTTACCGCTAGCCCTTATGCTACTGACCTTCCTGATGACTATCTCTCTAGTGCCGGGCAATTAGTAAATAATATTACTCAACAAGTAATAAATAGTTCCGGGGCGATTTCTGCATGGGATAAAATTCTTGCAATACAAGACTTCATAGTAAACGGCAATGAAACATTCACTTTCTTGCGGAACCATGATGGATCTTCAAGGCCCAGTGATTTAGGCATGGAAAGTGATTTGTCTCATTGGATTCTAAACTCTTCACTTGAAGGAAGTTGTGATGAATTCACATCTTTATTCGCTGTTATGTTGAGACATGCAGGAATGCCTAGTAGAAAAGTTACTGGTTTTGCAGAAGGTGATTGGAATGGTAAATCCTTTGATATTTATGGGAAAGATTTTACTTGGTGGGTCGAAGTACACCTACAAACGAATCAAAATCAAGGCAATTTGGATATGGGTTGGATTCCTTTTGAAGCATGCCCTGATATGTCCTTAGTCGAGGTTACTAACGTATCATGGTCGCCTGATACATTGAAACGTGATTTAATTGGTGAAAATATTTCTGTTGATGGTGTATTAAAGTTTGTTGATAATTCATCAGTAGCACCAGAAATTGACTTATCTCTTTATTTAATTTCTCCATTAGAAGTATCAAATATTCCTGGCTCGGCTTCTTTAAATGAATATCTAGTCGCTACTACAACTACTGATGAAAATGGTCTTTTCAATCTATCAGGACTACCTGATGAAATTATTAGCCCTGGTTATGCTTCATTGGTAATTCAGACATCTAAGAAAAATTATGTAGGAGATCAAGGCATTAGTTTTTCATGGACAATTAATATAACTGATAATGTAAATATCAGTATTCTTGAACCTCTGCCAATCATAGAACCTATGCTTGGTGTTGGAGTAAATACAACTATTTCAGGACAAATGTCATGGGCAAGTAGTCCAAAAATAGATCCTACACTAGTTGATAATTTACAACTAGAATTAAGTTATTCTACTTCTCTTGATGGTGATGTAATTATATCAACCGAGATAGGAGCAGGAGGGTATTTCGAATTTATTGTCCCAATACAAGATAATGAGCCACTTGGAATCATTAATGCTACATTGGACTTCTTTGGTTGGCATCAAGATGATTTTAACAATTTAACAAATCCATTGTATCATGCTAATCCAAAATCATTAACACTACCTCTTAATATAACTCCATCTCCAAATATGTCTATAACTCTTGAAAGTAGTAATATAAATAATACAATAATCGATATTAATTCTTTCATTTTTCTTAATGGAACTGTTCTTAGTCGAGGGCTCAATCCAAGTTCATTGAATGGTACATTATCATTAGATATGCGTAGATCTGATATGAATGGGCCTTATGTAAATCTAAAAAATTGGAATTTAAATACGTCCTCCTGGACAAGTAATCCAGGAGAATTTGAGATTGTGTGGTTCTTCAACGAATCCGAAGTACCAATACCTGCAGGACTGGTAGAAGTTAAATTCCAATTTAATGCCGACAATTTATCTGCTTCTGATCAGGAAACATTTTCCGATACGTTTGGAATCAGGAGTGAAATATATTTCAACTATACACTTGTTCCTGATATGAGAGGGACGCTTATTGATGTTGATGTTACTTTATCCGATCATACTGGAACTTCATTTGCAAGCTTTTTAGGAAATTATACTCTAGACTTTGATGGTACACAGGTTTGGAATGTTTCCGATCCACCTACTCCCAAATTATTAGTTGAATGGACTCCATCTTTGGATATAGTCCCTGGAGACTATTCTTGGGAATTAAGTTACAGCGGTACGACATGGCTTAAACCATCAAATATTGTTGATCAAATTAGAATTATAGGTAGGGCCAATGTAACTACAACTATTGGATCAGAATGGTCCCAAGGCGGAGATTTAAGTAGTCCTAACTGGATTAGTGGTATTGCTAGAGATATCGTTCTAGGTAATGCTATAATTGGAAATAATTCTTCTATATCTCTTACTTTACAAGTTCCTTCTAATTTACCACCTTCGCCTGATGGTTTTCCTCCTGCTCCAATAGTTTATGACTTGGCATTTGGTTGGATAGATGAACAAACAGGAGAGTATAATCTATCATTTGTGATGCCAGGGGAAATCGCTTCGGGAGTTTATGATTTAAGAATTGATTTAGATTTCTCGATAAATCCACCACCTGGAGGGAGGTATTATCAAGATAATTCTGTTTTATTACTTCAAGCCGGGATACAATCTGAGTTCTTAGTCACTACGAATGATTCAGTAGCCATTGTAGTTGCTGGTGAAAATATACAATTGAATGTTACCGTTAATGACATTGCAGACTTTTCACGACTTTCTAATGTCACTGTAGAAATTTACTTCGATTGGGGGGGGCCATCGCAGAATTTGTTACAGATAGTCCAAACTAATAACGACGGTACAGCTTCATTTAATGCTTTAATACCATCAATCACTGTTCCAGGCTATTATGAATTAAGAATTTTCGCACCCGATGACCTAACAGATAACTTAGATGATGAAAATGCTGGCCGCTGGCTCAGTCATGAGATTTTTGTAAATTTAACCGTACAAGTACCTAGTTTAGTGCAGATTAATTCAATACCTTCTGAAGTTACTGCACTTCAATTTTTTACAGTTTCAGGAGTGGTGATGGATTCAGTAGATGCAAATAGAACTGTCCAAGGGCCAGTTGATATTGAGATATTTTTCTTGGACGATCCCGAAGAAATTTTGATTTCCGACTTTACTACAAGTATAAATGGAAGTTTCACTATCTCAGTTCCTACAGATGTCTCCGGAGATGGAGTTTCAAGTGGCTTAAAGACATTAATAGTTAGTGTAGTTAATGATTCAAGTCCATTCTACCTAACTGGAACTGGCGATACTAATATCTTAGTGCGTGGAATACCAAATTTTGTTGATACTAGTCCTTTTATAAATACTGTAGCGGATAGAGGAAGCTCGATTTCAGTTGCAGCAACTCTTGTAGAATTCAATGACAATAATAGGCCATTAAGTGACTTTTCTGTTAATGTTAAATTTCATGATACGTGGTTGGGTGCCAACATAACTGGTGAAGAAGGAGAAGTTGATTTTACATTCACTATTCCTAATAACCATCCTTTAGGCCTAATAAATGTATCATTTTTCTTTAATGGCTCCGAAACTTTACATTCGACTATCAAGATAATTAATACAATAACTATCAGGTCCCCTACATCGATTGAAATTTATCCAATAGTCGCTAATCCTTTTCCAGGGGATTTCTTTAACATATCAGGTTCATTAACTTCTGATAATAATTCTGCTTTAACTAATAGGCAAGGGACTTTACTAAGTCCCGCACTTACTTTCTCTATAGATGGCGATTTTAATACATTCATCGTTTCTTCAATATCTATTGATTCTGATGGTAACTGGTCGGCAGAAATTAGATTAGATTTATCATTCCCTAGGGGGGTTCATGGGATTGATGTTGTGTTTACTCCTGGAGTAAGTTATTATGGAGAAAGTACAAATAATTCAATTTTTGATAGTAAAGGGTATTCATTACTATCAATCCTTAGTCCACAAGATCTCGATCCAGACAGTAGAACAATAAGAGGAGATTCAATTTCTATCAATATTTCAATTATTGATAATGCAGGCTCAGCAGTAATCGCAGTACCATATGACGTAAGTATTGATGATGTTATTATGGAATCAGGATTTACTGATTCTAATGGGGAATCAGCATCAATTATTTCAATAAATCCATTTACTACACCTGGGCCAATTACTATTACTGTATCTTTTGATGGTATTAATGGTTCAACGGGACTTCTTGGGGACGAATCATTTACTAGGTTAGTAATATTAGCTCCAACAGTTATAGAAATATTAGAAATTACAGGCTCATTTATTGCTGGTGAGAAAATTACATTCCAAGGCACACTAACCGATGAACATGGTGAGAATCTATTCGGTCCTGAAGCATCTTCCGGGGGAATTTTACATCTTTTTATAGACGACTTAGATGTTGGTCCAATGTACACCACTCAATCAAATGCGTCTACTACCATTTGGAATGTAACCTATGATGTTCCATCAGACATTAATTATGGAGGGCATTCAGCTTCTGTAAGTTTCTTGGGAGGATTCACATGGGTAGATCCTATGGGCCAAGGCGATTCCCTAAATCCAGAATACTATTTACCATCGTTAGCAAATATTAATTTTAATATTTCACAATTATCTCAAGTTATAATCACCACTCCACCTAGTGATGTTGATCGTAACGATCTAGTCTTAATTGAAGGCCAACTAACAGATAAAGTAGGAAGGGAAATACCTAGTAGAAATTTAGAAGTATTTATGAATGAACAATTCATGACAGATTTGATAGTTGATGAAAATGGTGAATTTAGTGTCTATATTCCAATACCTCCAGATATGGATTTAGGGCCACAAATCGTGAAGATTATTTTTTCAGGTGAAGAATTCATCCTTCCCTCAAATTCTTCTACAATTTTTGTAGTGCATGGGCCTGTATTCCCATTTGTGTATACTCCTAATTCTGCAGCCGTAGGCGATTCTCTATTAATCGAAGGTTCCGTTAAAGATAATTTACAAGATGGTTGGTTATCCAATCATACAATAGAAATTCTTGTTGATGGAGTTTTGATGGGAATAACTACTTCTAATTCTACAGGTTATTGGGATTATGAATGGACTATACCCGAATCTCTAGATATTGGCAATCACACATTAACGGCTTTCTCTCCCTCTCAAGGATATCATCGGCAAGGAATTTATGAAACAAACCTTACAGTAGCATATCATACAGTTATTTCTCTATCAGTTGAATCCAATTCAATGACAAGAGGTGATCATTGGAAATTCGATGGTAGGTTGTACGAGGGAGATACTCCTTATCAACTAGGACTAGAAAATAGAGAAATATCTGTATTATTGGATGGAGTAGAAATATCAAAATTATTTACTAACAATGATGGATCTTTCATGTATAATCATTCCCTGGGATATCAAATATCTAGAGGGATTCATGACGTTAACTTCTTATTCGACGGTGAATTATTTTATCTTCCCTCTAATACAAATATTACGACATATGTTAAATCAGATATTAGTATAGAATTATCTCCGATAACTCATACAATTATACGTAGTTCAGAAAATCAACCAATAAAAATACAAGGCTTTGTGAGGGAAATAGGTGGGCAATTTAACGTATTTGAAAATTTGACTCTTAAGTTGTATTCTGGAGAAAGTGATTTACCATTTAGAAACGACCCATGGGCTAGTTCTGGAACACTTAATTTTCAAATAATTTCTAGTGCTCGTGAATTTATGGAACCAGGAATAAATAATTTAGAACTCTTAATCCAGGCAGATGAATCTCGTTATCTAAATGGGGCCTCAATCAATGTAGATGTCACTGTTCTTGTTTCTGTTGATTTTGATTTCTCCAGTCTTGATTTATCTAATGGCCAGAGAATACTACGAGGTTCTGTTAATCTAACAGCAAATGATACCGGGGAGCCTTTGCCCAATATTCCAATGTCTGCTTTACTAGTTAACGGCTCCACTACACATTTTTCTTCTATCAAACTAACAGATGATAATGGTCGTTTTAATTATGAATTCAAATCATTATCTCCGCTACCTCCTTTATCTGATAAAGCATCATGGGGAATTTTAAATGTCCAATTATCATCAGATTCAGATTTTATTGACCCACTTAGCCTATCTGGACTTGTGTTGCAAGGTAACTTGGAGATAAGTTATGAAGTAACTTCCGATAAGTCATTTTTCCAGTCAACAATTTTTGGAATTATGTTTGTAATTTTAGTATCTTCATTAGTTGGTACTTTTGTAATCTTTAATCGACGAAAGATGTCTGAAATATCTGAAATAGCTGGAATATTCAATTACGCTTCAGAACTTCTTGAAGCTGGTGATGAAATGAGGGCAGCAATATTCGAGTGTTACCAAAATCTTTGCGAGGTCTTCATGCGCAGAGGCTTTTTACGCCGTGGTTTCGAAACAGTTCGAGAGTTCGAATTGGCAATTAGGCTAGCGTTGCCTGAAATTAGTGAAAATTCTCTGGTAGCTCTAGACAGAATATTTGAAGAGGCCCGTTATTCGAGTCATATTTTGGGAGAATCTGATCGTAAAAATGCTCAACACGCACTTTCTTTAGTACTAAATGAATTAGAACAGTTGCAAGACGTACCCACTAGAAGAGAGGAATCAATTGAACTAGAAAACTAATTATTCTATTTGTAGTTCTAAGTAATCATTAATCCATTTACCATTAGAAATTTTTTGATTTTCTCCTATCTTAAATGTCTCAATCATCCCCCCAAAAACTTCTGGACTCATTATTCTAACAAGATTATTGCCTTTATTTCTACTAGTTTCAACAATTATTTCAGTAGGAAATCTTGTCGACAAAGGAATTTTAATTTTAGAATTATCTAAAATTCCTCCTACATCCTCTAAAAATAAATCTAAACTTTTGTTACTTCTTGAAGATATTTTTTCGGATTTTATAGTGTCTGATATTTCTGAGATAATACTCTTGTGAGTATTATTTACTTCTTCCAAATGAGGCATATTAGACAAAAAACTATTATGCATAATTTCTGCAGTGACATCTAGCCCAGGATTAGGATTATTAGGTACTTCTCCATGTATATTCAAACCATCCTCAATCGATAATTCTATTCTCATCCACTCCATATTATCATTCCCCAAACATCTAACTCGCATTAACCCATTGATTCTTTGAATCTTTTTGCAGGCTCTGGAAAATAATCAAAAAATGACTTAGTAAATTTACCCGTTCTTTCAGGATTACTTACTTCTATAGTTTGTAATGAATCTGGCATACAAATTTTATAATTTCTTTGTAAAAGTCGATTTTCTAGAAGTACTACTAATGCCCTATCTTCTCCTTTTCTTATTGGTCTTCCTATTGCCTGCATTAAATTATTTATAGCTGGTTGCGAACTTGAATATCTCCATGCTAAAGAATTCCCAAACCGTTTCTCATAATATTTTTTTAATGCATCTTGTTTTGCACTAGGTGGTGCCAATGGTAACCCAACACATATCACAGCTTGGAGGATATTATCGGGATAATCTACGCCCTCTGAGAATTTACCCCCTAATACGCCCATCAATACCCCTCTCTCTCCATTCGATTCTAGTTCATATAGTATCTTTTTGTTAATTTCTATATCTCTTTTTGACATCGCCCTCTTCTCTTCAATTACTTTAATTCTTGGCCATGACGAGGGTAACCAATCTTCTTCTAGGGTTCTAAATTTTTCCATCATGGCATAACTTGGAAAGAATAATGCTATGTTACCTTTAGAATTCTTAATAGTTAAAGAAATGTGTTGATTTATCTTGTTCGTATTCGTTAAACCTCTGGAGGTGAACTTAGTTGTCACATCTCTTGCTATCAAAACAGGTCGTCTGTTAGAAAGAAAATCAGATTTATATTCTCTAGAAATACTTTTTCTATCTTCAGGTATTTGTAGTACATCTGAATACATTGAAGGAGGGTATAATGTTCCAGACATTAGTATTGATCCACTAGTTTGTTCAAATAACGGTCCGCTAACTACTCCTGGATCAAGTAAAAAACTATGAACTCTGATTGGCTGTTTAGTTTGTTCTCTTCTTTCCCGGCTACTGGAGGGAATTCTATCAATAACTAATGCTAATGCAGAATTATTTTTGTACTCCAAACATATTTCTAACAAATATGCCAGTCTAGAACATGCTGTTTCGTCTTCATCTTCTCCAAGTTCTTCTGGAGTCACAACATACAATAATTTTATCATTCTGTTAAGTATTTTATATTTTTTCTCTCGACTTACATCTAGTGATTCCATTAAACTTTCATTAATATTATTTAAAAAATCACTTGTTTCTATTTTCATATCTTTCTTATCGCCTAATTCCTTTTCCTTTGCATCATACCATTTTATCATATCTTTCTTAAGTTTATTCAATTGCCTTTTTAATTTCCTAATCTCATCTATTTCTTCAGAATCAAAGGTATTTTCTATGTCTGATTCATCAATTGCTTTCTCTTTATCTGCTAAATACTCATTAGTTTCATCATAAGCATGTCCAAATGCTTTACGTTGTAAACTTCTTTCTAGTCCATTCCTGACTCTATCGGGTAAATTATGTGCTTCATCAACTATTAGAATGGAATTTACCAGATCTACACCCATCGATGAGAGCGATGATTTCATTATATTTTCAATAAATACATGGTTATAATCACATACTATGACATCAGCATCCTTTGCAGCAATTCTTGCAGCCGCCCATGAACAGATTTTTTCATCTCTACTCAATTTAATTACTTCTTCAACATGCATCGGTCGTTCTAATATCATATTTGCCAGTTTCACTTTATTACTTCTTCTAGTCTTTTCTTGAATTCCAAATTCACAATTACATTCTCCAGTTATTGGTTGAACTTCTTCACACATACTTTCTCGACCAATCATATCAGTCAATTTTATTTGTAATTGATTAGTTAATTTTTGATTAATTTTTTTAATTGTATCTACAACTATCTTATGTTGCGACTGTCTCCCTGTTAAAAATAATATTTTTTTACGATTCTTTGATTGACTTCTAACTTTTAATGCAGCTGCAAGGGAAGCAGCAGTTTTACCAATGCCTGTAGGTGCCGAAGCAATAAGGAAACCATTTTCTTCGAGTATACTTATAGAATCAAGTAACATCTCTTTTTGAGAATCTCTAAGTTCATTATGAGCAAAGAATTCACACGCAGATGTCAGTTCTCCCTCGCCCATAAAAAGAACTTGAAAATAGAATGACCAAGAAGATTGGCTTTGTATTATTGAAAAATTACTCATTATGGTTTAATTTATGTTGCCTCGTGTGTGGCACGAGACGGTGTGTGTTGAGTAGTATCTCATCGATTCCTTTCAGAAAATTTTGACCTACTTGATAATCCAGCAAATCCTCTTGTATTTCTATATTCTATCCCTCTTGGAAATCTTGGAGCTTCTTTAGCATTATATCCCACGGCATTCGAGAGCTTAGCTCTTTGAACTATGCCTGCAAAACCTCTTTGGAATTTATCTTTGGATTTGGGAGTGTTGACGAGGGGGTTTTTAGGCCCCCCCGCATTTTTTGTGTGCATCCCATCTTCGCCCATTCTCTCACCTATTGAGCGTTCGATTCGCTATCATATCGTATTTCAATTTCTTTCATTCTGGATGAAATTAATTTATCTACAGTTGCTCCTTCGACTATTTCACGTCTAATTAATTCTCTAGCTCCTTGTTTTAGGACAGATTCTGGTGATTCTGCATGTATTTTACAGAAGTCTTTCATCCTAACAGATAGATCTGGTCCCAAATTAACTTCTATTATGTCTCCTATTGAAGTTAGAGGACTCTTAACATATTTTTTAATTGCCTCTCTTATGACGTCAGACCTATTTCTTGTACCTTCTAATCCAACTCTTTGATCTAACTCTAGTAAGAAATCCTCGGGTATTCTCAGAGATACCATTGGGCTGTTCCCTGCCACTCGAGAGGACTTCATTGAACAACCCAAAGTACATTTCATGTATAAATGTAATGCAATTGCAATGCAAATGTAGTACAATTTATCATAAATTATAAAATATATATAATTATTTTCAGTCTATTTGAAAGGTAGAACTACTTGCCAATTATGAGAGAGGAGTTTTATGAAAATAATTAATGATACTATTCATGGTCAGTTTAAACTGAATGGTGTCTGTGAAGAATTGCTCAAAACACCAGAGATGAATAAACTTAGTCATATTAAGCAATTAGGATTGGCGCATCTCGTTTTTCCTGGGGCCCACCATACTCGCTTTGAACACTCTTTAGGAGTATCTCATGTAGCAGGCATGATGGCCGATCAACTAAAATTAGATTCTCATGAGAAATTAACTGTGGAAGTCGCAGGTATGTTACATGATGTTGGTCATGGACCGTATTCACATACTTTAGAACATATTTTGCACGAAAGAGGGGGATTAGATCATATGTCCATAACCGAAGGAATAATTTTAGGAGATTATGATATAATTAGAGATGATGAATCCCGTATAAACAAAAATAGAGTTTTAATTCCTGACATACTCGAAAAATATGATCTAAATCCACAAGAAGTTGCGGGTTTAATTCGAGGACCTAACGCAGGTGGTACTGAAAGATCATTACTTTCATGGATTGAAGGACAAGAAGATTTTGTAGATATAGATAATACCCTTGAGCACTTAATACATGGTCCAGTTGATTGTGACCAGATAGATTATCTATTACGTGACTCTCATTTCACTGGCGTAAAGCATGGAGTAATAGACCATAGGAGATTGATATCAAGTATGGCTAGAAAAGGCGGTGACATTTCAATCAAAGAAGGAGGATTAACCTCTTTAGAAGGAATGTTGATGTCTCGTGGGTTAATGTACAGTTCAGTTTATTTTCACAGAGTCACTAGAGTCACAGAAGTCATGCTATCGAGTGCCGTTGAGAGAAGCATGGATAATCTTCCGGATTCAGTAGATATGCAAAGATTTGTTGATTCTGAGGTATGGGGCGCTTTAAACGAAGCTAACGATTTTTCTAAAGATATAATTAGCCGTTTTAAATACCGTCAATTGATGAAAGTATGTATCAGTAGAAGGCGCCAAGAATTATCTGATTATCAAGTAACAAGATTGGTCGAAATGGCTAAAGATTCTGCTAAAAGACGTATTTTTGAAGATGATATTGCCCACAGAGCAGGATTATCTCCAGGTTATGTATCCATTGATATGCCTAGCGTAAAACTACTTTTATCAGAACCTAGAATGTCTCAAGTTGATATTAAAATAATAGGTGATGATGGGAAAATACGTTGGTTAAAAGAACATACTCCTATTGCAGATGCATTGCGTAATCGTCAAGTAAGTCAATCAGCAGTTTATGTAATGACAGTCCCTAGCCATAAAGAAGTAGTTTCAAATCTAATTGAAAGGCATTTGTTTAATATTTAATAGACTACGATATTGTGTCGCATAGCTATTCTTTAGGGAAATTATTCAAAAGTAATAGTTTGTACGGCTCCTCGTAAGGTTACAGGAAAAGTGACTGTTCAAACCCTGGTGAATCCCATGGATAAAATAATGAAATTAGTTTATGACGATGTAATAGCAAGAGACCCAAATCAACCTGAGTTTCATCAGGCTGTAGAGGAAGTTTTGGATAGCTTATCTCCTGTAATAAAACAACATCCTGAATATTTGCCTGTAGTCAAAGCAATGGTTGAATCAGAACGAATAATTCAATTTAGAGTTCCTTGGTATGATGATAAAGGTGAATTACAAGTTAATAGAGGATTTAGAATACAGATGAATAGTGCAATAGGCCCATACAAAGGAGGTTTGAGATTCCACCCATCTGTTAATCAATCAATACTTAAATTTTTAGCATTTGAACAAGTATTCAAGAATAGTTTGACAGGATTACCATTGGGTGGTGGAAAAGGGGGGTCAGATTTTAATCCAAAAGGAAAAACAGATGCTGAAGTAATGCGTTTTTGTCAATCTTTCATGATGGAATTGTGGAGACATATAGGGCACAACTTGGACGTTCCTGCTGGAGACATAGGAGTAGGGGGAAGAGAAATTGGATATCTATTCGGTATGTATAAAAAATTAGCCAATCAATTCACTGGAATTTTGACAGGTAAAGGACCGTCATATGGAGGTTCACTTATCCGTCCAGAAGCAACTGGTTACGGTTTAGTATACTTCGCAAAAGAAATGTTAGCAACTCAGAAAAAATCATTTGAAGGAGCAGAATGTAGTATTAGTGGTAGTGGTAATGTGGCTCAATTTGCAGCTGAAAAAGTTCTTGACCTTGGAGGTAAAGTTATGACTATGTCTGATTCTTCAGGATGGATTCATGATCCTTCAGGAATAGATAGAGATAAATTAGCATGGATAATGGATTTGAAAAATAATAGACGAGGGAGAATCAGTGAATATGCAGATCAATTCGAAGGAGCAATTTTCACAAAGTCACAACCCGAACCTTCTTCCAATGGACTTTGGGGAGTGAATGTAGATGTCGCCCTACCTTGTGCAACTCAGAATGAAATTAATGCCAAGGAAGCAGAAATGCTAGTTTCTAATAATGTTACGGCGGTCGCAGAAGGTGCTAATATGCCCTGTACCCCGGAAGCAGTCGAAGTATTCCATAAAAATGGAATTCTTTTTGCCCCTGGAAAAGCATCTAATGCTGGAGGCGTAGCTACATCGGGTCTGGAAATGTCGCAAAACAGTCTACGTTTGTCATGGTCCAGAGAAGAAGTTGATGAGAGATTACAATCAATAATGATTAATATACATCAAAGTGCATATGATACAGCAGCCAAATATGGAATGCCTGGAAATTATGTTGCAGGTGCTAACATTGCTGGTTTCCTTAAAGTAGCTGAAGCAATGGTGGCGCAAGGACTAATTTGATTATTGTTATTTTTATTTTCAATTATTTTTTTATGTATCTAGATCTATAGTATTTGCTTCAGACTTTGTTGCTGCTCTATTTACTAGTACATATCCTATTATTATTATCCCTGATGAAATAACAATTAATATTGGTATGATATATGAAAAACCAGCCTCATCTTCATTTATTTTCCAATTAATCGTTTCACTCGTCATATTGCCTCCTCCGAAAGAGTCCTCTTCGACTATCTGGGTTGGAGTTAAGATTACACATTTTAACTCTTCATTACCTGCTTTACTATTTCTCCAATCAAATATTATTTCTCCAATTCCTCCTGCTTCTACCAATACATTAGGATAACTATCTGTTTCAGCATTTTCTCCTGTGCTGTTAAGGTAACATGTTATTGCGATATGTGCAGCAGCAGTCCCTTCATTGACTACTTTTCCTATCATGGCAATTGATCCCTTAGCCTCTTCAGTGCTTTCTTCCGATTCCAAACTCATCCATTTAATACTTGGAGTATTTTGATTTATTATTATTATTTTATCATTACTTAGTTTTATTCCGGAACTACCATAATTATCAATTTCAGAATTCTCTGGATTCCAGGCCGTCCTATATTTTATTACATTAATTACTGCATCTTCTCTCCAAATATCATCTACAGCCCAGATATTATCATCAGACCAACCTATTTCGATAATTCTCTCTCTGCCTCCATCTATGTATGATATTCCATCTGCATTACTAAAATTAGTATAAGTATCAATTCCATATAGTCCTTTAATCTGATATTCTACCCATACAGCATCAAATTGTATATACTGACCCATAATTCTCCTTTCCCATTTGTCGGTTAGGTCTCCAGAGCCTGTTGTATCTTCACTCCAATTTATTTCACTTTCAGGCATACCTCTGATGTCATGATCATCTAGGCTACCAATAATTTTTGTACTGGTTAACGTTATTGATGCATTATCATCATTAAGTAAAATTGGTCCTGAACGAATTAAATCATTTGCTACTAATTCAATATTTCCAGTTGCAATAATATTAGCACCTATTATTGTAGAGTTATATGATTTTAAGTCCCCTGAAATATCAATTGTATAATCACGGAATCCAGAAATCATCATATTCGTATATTCTAAATCACTGGCAAGATATTTGTCAGTGACTCCGTTGTAGACAACTGAAACTGTACTTAAAGATATAGGAGTTGACCCATAACCACATAATCCTATAATGAGTTTTTCTGCGGAAGAATTATATGACTGAATATTGTAAGAAAATTCTGTATTATTCATCGTTAAAACTTCATCTAGTATGTATGCAGTCGCTCCATTGAAATTAGAATTAGTAGATGATTCTAATCTAATTTCAAAATCATCGCCGTAAGATGTTATATCAAGTCTAATCGTTGATCTATTGAAATCATCACAATAACCATACCCCTTCAAATCAGAAGGTATATTTTCTGATGTAAATATTGTTTGTTCAAGTACTAATAATCCGCCTTTATCTATTTTTAAAGATGATTCCGGAGAGAAAACAATTTCAGAATCAATTATTGTCAATTTCCCACCATTCAGTATCTTTACAACACCATCTATATTTTCTCCATCTGTCCAAGTAACATCAGATTCTATCAACATTTCATCTGTATTTTGGGCTGAACTATTGCCAATTATTCCCAAATTTGATATGAAAAATAATAAACTTAAAATTACTATGTGTCTTTTCTCCATCAAACCTCGCACACTTGTATACTCCATGAATAGTTCGGTTGTTTTAGTAACTTTATACGATAGACTCTTTCGTTGCCTCATGCTGGCAATGTTATGGATGCAGTCGAGTTTTCCATCAACGTTCTCACAGTTTTGATTCTATACGGTCCTGCTTATCTCGCTAATACAGGCGCAATGCTGTTTGGTAAATGGATTCCTGATGCAACAGGAATTCGTAAAATAGTCATCGATAAAGGACGAAATTGGCATGATGGCCATAGGATTTTGGGTGATGGTAAGTCCTGGAATGGTCTTTTAGGAGGTTCTTTTACTAGTGCTTTATTGATGCTAATTTCACATACAATATGGGAAGGAAGGACCTTTGAAAAATCAAAACCATTTGTAGATCCATTAGAAATGGCCAATAACACTGATTGGTTTTGGTTAGTTAATGACTCATATACAGCACTATTTTTAGGTTTTTTATTAGGCCTAGCTTGCTTAATAGGTGATTCAGCAGGGTCATTTTTCAAGAGAAGAAGGGGATTAAAAAGGGAAGGAAATATAAGTTCTAAAGCCCCAATACTTGATACTATTCCTTTTGCCATCTCAATTTTCTTATTCAGCTTTATACTATTTCCTAGTCAAACATTTACAAAAGAAGAATTAATTTTACCAATAATAACACTATTGATTTTAACTCCTGTCATTCATCGTTTAACAAATATTTTAGGTTACAGATTGGGCTTAAAAGATGTACCTTATTGATAATAACATATACGTTCTTATTGGTCATTAACTTCGGATCGAGTGGGAAGTTACATGGATATACTAATCATAGGTAGCGGAGGGAGAGAACATGCTTTCGCGATTGGATTCAATGAATCTGAATCTGTCAATAATATACACGTTGCCCCTGGTAATGTTGGTACCTCAAAAATAGCAATAAATCATGATATTGATATCTCAAAACCAGAATTAATTCTTGAATTGGCATCTAAATTAGGTGTCGATCTTGTAGTTATTGGCCCTGAAGTGCCACTTGTAGATGGTGTAGCAGATCATTTAATGAAATCTGAAATTCCTTGCTTTGGACCAATTTCAAAATGGGCAAATTTAGAGGGTTCAAAGAAATATGCAAAAAAAATAATGAAAAAATTGAATATACCTACAGCAAATTTTGTGGAGTTATCTAAAATCTCTGCAAGTCATAATATTTTGAATATTTTTAATCCTCCATGGGTAATCAAAAGAGATGTATTAGCCGGAGGTAAAGGAGTTACTGTTACAGATTCTAAGGAAACAGCAATATCTTCAATAAATTATGCCATAGAGTCTGATGGGCGTGTATTAGTGGAAGAGTTCATGGAAGGAGAAGAAGCCTCTATCTTAGTTATAATGGATGAATCTGATTATGTATGCTTGCCCCCCAGTCAAGACCATAAACGTTTGAAAGACGAAGATAAAGGGCCAAACACTGGAGGGATGGGGGCCTATGCTCCCGCACCAGTTGTAACTCCCTCGATAATGAAGAGAGTAGAAGAACAAATAATACAGCCTATACATGTATATTTAAAAAATCAAGAATTTCCTTACAGGGGTTGCTTGTATATTGGAATAATGATAGATAAGGACGGAGCACCAAAGGTGGTAGAGTTTAATGTAAGATTTGGTGATCCCGAGACCCAAGTTACAGTACCTTTAATTTCATCAGATATAGGTGAATTATTTTATTCTGCTGCAACAGGTAATCTTTCTAATTCCAATATAGCCTTCCATAATTATAGTTCTGCAACTGTCGTATTAGCCTCAAATAATTATCCACTTAAGCCCATCACCGGAGATATAATCTCAGGTAACGATGTTATCATTGAAGAAGGAGAGATAAGGGCTTTTATTCATTATGCAGGTGCCTCATTAAATAATCACGGAGAGTATATCTCATCAGGGGGAAGAGTACTCTCAGCAACAGGCATTGCCCCTACTCTAAAAGAAGCAGTTGAAGCTGCATATCAAATTGTAAATAATATTCAATTAAAAGACTCTCATTATCGTTCAGACATAGGTTTTAGAGCATTGCAGAGATGAATACTAAACCTCTTCTCAGCATCAATAAGGGTGTTACTCCCACGAACGGTTAAAACAACCCGTCATTTCCCCGCGATGTTGGGCCTTGAGGCTGCAACACACGGTGATATAATATGGAAAAAAATGAAGAGGCGGCAAAAGGTAATTTCTTTTATCAAGATATTGCTTCTGTTCCTGTAATATTGGCTACATTAATGGTGCTATATTTCGGAGTTAGTTTTGCTGTCAATGGAGATATAGGGAATGAAGGATATGCTAACATCTTTATTCTACCTTTATCCGCTGCATTAGCATCGGTTATTGGTAGAATAAGTACATCTTATTCTATGCCAAATTTTTCTAATTATCGTTCCTTTATCGCTTCTACAGCCATAGTTATATTTGCTTTTTTAATAGATTTTATTGCAAATTTTGATAATAACGTTTTCTTTCTTACTTTTACACTAGTTGGTATATTATCGGTATTTTTATCCGAAGCAAAACGTATAGAAGAATCTGACTTAATTCTCACAACTATTATTGGTTTCCATCTAGCTGTTTCTTATGCTTCTAATTTAATTTTCGATCCAGGCTTAGATATAGACTCTCAGAGAACTGATATTGGTATTGCTTTCATTTCATTTTGGTTAGCATCTATATCAATTGGATTTACATTAATGGGGTTATTAAAGGGGACATTAAATCAAGCAGGAAAAAGCATTATCTTTTCAGAGATACCTAATTTTCCAAAAAATCGTTCTTTCGTAATATTTTCATCCATCATATCTATTGTTTACATTATTCCATTGTTCCAATTTGATAATTATGAAAATCTAGGAGTAATATGGGCTGTTTCGACAAATGTAATAATCTTATTTTATGCTCTCTGTTACTTTGAGAAATGGCATGTCCTTGGATCTATGGTTCTTATTAATTGGTTTATTTTTACTATGGCTCATCTTCAAGAGATTGGTAATACATTTTATCCAGGAATATTCGAAGAAGAAAGTTTCACAGGCGCATTTTCATGGGCATTCATAACCTTTTGGCTAAATGTCGGAGCGATAACTATAGCTTCAAAAGGATATTTTGGAGATATAGCACCAATGCGAAGTAAAAGTAAATTGAGGATATGGTGGGATTCTAATTATTACTCAATTTTAATTCCTCTCTCATTCATTGTAGCTCTGACTGTAAGAGTTGTTTGGAATGTAATCCCTGCTATGAATGCCCCTGGGACTGGGACATGGGATATGTCTGGAGGATCTGATCCTTGGTACATGAAACGTATCGTGGATTACATCTTAGCAAATAATAGTCACTTTATTTTTGATGCTGATAGGGCTTATCCAATGGGAGCGATAAATCCTAGGCCACCATTGTTTACTTGGTCTTTAGCATTAGGTGGCATGGCATTATCATGGATTTTAGAATCAGATAACACCGGAGAGATTGTATGGTGGAGTATAGCTTCTTTACCTGCCATTTATGGCGCACTCGTAGTTTTCCCTGTCGCAGGCATAGCATACAAAGTTCATGGAAAAAAAGCTGCAATAATTTCTGCCTGGCTTATAGCACTAATGCCGGGCCATATTAGTCGTTCCACTTTTGGAATGGTAGACCACGATTCTTTTGCAATTTTACTTCTATCGACTGCATTTTATTTTTGGGTTAATGCTCTTTCACATATGAACCAAGAAAGAATTTTTTCAAAAACTTCTTCAAATCCATTATATCTTCTCGCTGGAATAAGAGAAACTTGGGTTAGAAATCCTAGGGTGATGTCTAACGCAACCTTAGCGGGAATCGCCTTTGCTGTGATGGCTTTAGGATGGAAAGGTTTCGTTTACGGGCCTGGAATTTTATTCTTGGTATTTTCTTTACAGGTATTATTCAATTTATTTCGCTCCAAGGATAGCTTACAACTCACATCCGCAAGTTTACAGATGTTATTTACGCTATTTTTAATCCCACTTCCTTTCTACGCCTGGCCAGATTTAAATTTAGTCTTAGATCCGAGTGGACTTCAACCACTTTTCTATATTATAGGCTTTACATTTATACTAGGTTGGACGACTTGTTCATTCAGGGATAAACCATGGTTACTGGTTCTCGGCGTTGGAACTATTCTAATTTCACTTATTTTATCACTATTGTATATTTTACAAGAGGCTAATATATATGCTGGCTGGGATATTCTCTTCTCTGGTGGTTTTTACTTTGATAAGAATAAGATTTTTGGAACTATTGGAGAAGCTCAAGCACCTAGCAGAGGAGTTTTATTTGCATCCTATGGTCCAATTGTATCATTAATAGGACTAAGTTATGCATTTGTATTCCTTTGGAGGGGTGTAAGAACAAATAAGATGCCATTCACATTACTAGGATCTTGGGGAATTATTTCGACATACATGGCCTGGTCTGCGGGCAGATTCATAATCAATGCAACTCCAGTAATGGCAATTTTGGGGGGCATTGGAATTGCAATGCTCTGGCAATCAGCCAACTTTGGAAACTTTACTAAAGAATGGCGAAATTCTGGTATCGGAACTCCTCGTGCAAGATTCAATTCTCTTTGGCCAGCTACCAAAAAAAGCGTTGGTGTACCTGTTTTAGTTATTGTATTCATGCTGGTCTTTACTCAACATATAACTTACGGTATAGATTCAGGAATACCTAGGAATTCTCAATCTGCTACAGATGTAGATAAAGCTATTTACGACATAACTCCAGATATCCTAAGGGAAAATTTACTTGGCGAATTCTCAATACTAGGGGGCGGAGACTACAATCCTAATTCGGCTAATGGTTTAGAATATATGGGGACATTCGGCCCAAGTTTCAATTCATATGGTTGGAATGATGCTTATGCTTGGCTTGAAGAGCAAGACAGAGATATAGGATTTAGTAACCGTCCAGCATTTTTATCTTGGTGGGATTATGGTTTTAGTGCTTTAGCACAAGGACAACATCCAACAGTAGCAGACAACTTCCAATCAGGAATACCTCACAGTGGAGGTATGCTTCTTTCTCAAGGGCAAGATGATACAATCGCTCTATTCATAGCTACTCTTGCTATGGGTGACAAGAAATACAATAATGAAGTAAGCCAAGATTTATTGGCATCATTGTCAGGAACTATGAGCACCCTTCAAATAGAAGAATTTAAAAATATTATTGAGAATACACAATCGTCATTTGTATTAGAAAGAACAATGAAATTGAGAGCATCTTCTGATAATGTCGAATTACTTAGTGGATATTTATTAGATGCCAATGGCAACCCTTCAATTATTGAAGAATGGGTTGTGGTTAATGAAGACGGAACTAGAACCTCAATGGGCCAAAATCAATCAGCTGCTCTGTCTCTATACAATCAATCTAGGAGCTCTTCTTCAGTATCTTCTACTATGGCATCATGGAATGAAGATATGCCTCCTAGTCATTATTATATTGGTAATTATAAATATACCAATGACTTGATTAATGACTTTGACTCACCCTCAACTCCTATTCATAAAACAAATTCAAAGTTAGCAATGCTAAGGAATTTCCTAGTTACGGCATTCGATACTGATCAATTAGTAGATATTTATCATGGGCTCTCTTCAATAACTTATTCTATCCAAGATTATGAAAATTCATTAGGAGAGAATATTGAAAGGAATAATGAAATAAGATATTTTGCAGTTGATAACCGCTTATTCCCAAAAGGTGGGGCATATTATGAAGATTATTCATATCATCGTAGTGAAACTACTGGCATTTTCCATGCTCCAACAGGACTTTCAGGCTTAGATATGGATGATTATATAGCTACTTTTTATCAATCTCAGAGAGGAGACGGACCAATTGTACCTAGAAGTCCACAAGAATACAATGATGCTTATTTGTCAGATTTAGAATTACAACAAAGTGGCGCATTATCTGATTCTACACAAGTAATTAGGTATGTGGATATAGACTATCAACATCAAGAGCAATTCTTTGAAACCATGGTTGCTAGGACTTATGTGGGCTATGGATCTTCAACTTTAGGTCTGGAAGGAGATGCAGAAACACCTTCAGTATGGGTTAATCCTCAAACAACCGGAAAGATCGGAGCACCAGGTTCCTACTTACAGAATGCTTGGGCCCTTCCTGGTGCTATGATGAATCATATGGTAATATCGAACTGGTATGATAATGATTATGATGACGATGGTATACTCAATTCTGTCGACGATTCTAAATGTCTAGATATCATTGAGAATAATACGGTATCAGATATTTCTTCAGGAGATAATAAAATAGAACTAGAAGATGCATCTCTGCTGCCATTCGACGGAGGGGCTTATCTCTATCACATAGAAGGAAACCTCTCCGTTAAATGGACTGGTAAAGATGGCAATACATTAACAGGAGTTACAGGTATATCTAAGAATGTAACTTCAAATTCATTACTTTCTCACAACCCAGACCCACTTTGTAGTTCTATTTACGACTCAAATCATTTTGTTAAAATTCTGAAATACTACAGTGGTGCAACCCTTGAAGGAACTGTTTCACTCGATGGAGAGGGAATTGTACCCAATGCACGAATACTAATTGAAAGAGATGCATTCAGTGGAGAAGAAATGCCAGATGAGAATGGAAATGTAATTGACGAAGATCCAAGGACATATTGGGTGCCAATAGGATACACTGATGCAAATTCAGAAGGAGAATTCTCATTCACAGTACCTTCAGGTAAAATACGTGTTTCAGCATTCATTGGAGAGACTAATCTCGATGCAGCCCGTGCTTCAATTATGAGTTCAGATGTTGGGCAAACAATGTTTGAGTTGACGATTGAAGAAAATAACCAAAGAGCAATTAATCCTGTCACAGGAATATTGGGTAATGTTTCAGGATCTACATGGTTATCTGAAACTATAGTTAACGTATCTGAGACGCAGGGGCATAGTAATGGTGTCGAAAAAGTTGAAGTATCGATTGATGTATCTTCATCTTCATCATCTGGTGTATTGTCCTGGACCGGAAATTCAGAATTCAATGGTGCACCTATATTGGATGCGGAAGTAATTCTTTCTCCTTCGTCAGACCTAATTGAATTAGATGACTATGTAGTAACTACTTCTAACGGCTCTGTAGACGGTGAGAACTTACAATTCCAAGGAACTGGTGAGGTAATATTTAGTGGCCCTGGTAGTGTCCGCTCTGAAAATATTCTGTCCGTCTCAGATTTTACTGGAACGCATATTCAAAGTATATACAATAATCATAGCGTTTCAGGAGATGGATTATTTACTGGTGTAGGAAAAATTACAAACGGGATAATAAATGATATCATAGAAATTAATGATTGTCAAAATGATTCTATCCCAACAGGGGAAGATATCTGTAAATTGGCAGATGGAGAATATCTGATGGATGGCATCTTCAATGCATCAGGAAAATATACCTCTGTAGGAGTATCTACATTTACTAGGGACCTCAATCAAGCAACTTTGATAGGTTCGGGAATATTTACTACTAGTGAAGAGACTAATCTTGATTCTTACGGGATAATTAACGGTACTGGAGTATTTTCTGGTTCTGGTTTATTTAGTGGCCCAATGGTTCAACCTGGTACATTCACAGTGAATAATGCAATACCCGGATTATACGATATAACTATCATCCTTGAAGATGGGACATCAGTTGACTTAGATAGTACTTTCAATGTACCACTACTAGGATCCTTAGCGCCCATTTTAATTGATGTTCCAGCAGGATCAATATCTGGTTCATTAGTCGATACTTCGGGAGAAATTGTTAATTCATCAATTTCACTCATTCTAAATGATAATATTTCTTCTTCTAAGGATGCCACTGAGGATTGTTCGATTGTTAATTTCGCACCGTGCTTAATTTACCCAGATGAACAAGGAAAGATATTGTTTGGCCCAATTGCTCCTGGTGAATATATTGCAGAGATTGATTCAGATATGGATGGAATGCCTGAAGTAAGTGAATTATATATCTTTGATACAAATTCACCTTCCGATGTCTCTTTCCCGTCACCTTTACCAGATACCTCAGATATTTATTTTACAGTATCTGATGAAGGCGTCAATGTAGCAAATCTAAATATTTCTTTTTATCAGGAAAATATGCCAGATCATGAAATAGCTGTAAATTATGACTCTGAATCTAGTAATTACTTCGTTGAATTGACTCAAGGAACATGGATATTAAGTCATGATATTGATGAAAACAAACAAATTTGGAAGAGCATAGATGTTGATTCTGAAGATATGAATTTGGAGATTAATATAGAAATTAGTAAATTAATTTCGGGTATTGTTAAGAATACTATACAAATAGACTCTATTACCGGAGAGCCGATAGAAAATGTACTTCCAAATACATTAGTTTCTTTCTTTTGGGATGGTTTAAGTACTTCGGCATATACAAATTTAGAAGGTCAATTTGAAGTCACTTTACCTGTGAATTCTACAGTAGATGTTTCAGTGGAGTATTCACTTGAGAAAGCGTATTCTTCCAGTGCTAGATTTATTGTAAATGATGTATTATCAGATACTCAAAATATTACTTTATTGGTAGAAGAATCAGTGATAGTTGACGGCACTGTGAATATGGATGTCATTGGTAATTATTATACGGATTCATTGAAAGACTGGAGTGAAATTAATGTTATTGCATCACAATCACCCGAAAACTCTAGTTTACCTGACACTAGGGCCATTGTCGATTCCAGTGGTAATTTCCAAATGTACTTAAAAGAAGGAGATTGGAAATTTACATTGATAGACAGCCCTGTTCTAAGTGATGAACAAATTATTACAATAAATAATACAAATAAGATAGTTGACTTACTTACACAATCTAATCACAGCACTCTAGTTATCGATTTTTACCTAGATCAAAGTGGAGATTCTAATATTTCTAACGGTACTTTGGTTTCTTATCCCTTTGCCATTAAATCGTTAAATCCGTTAATTCCTACAAAAGAAATTTCTTTGGATGATCCTGAATGGATTTCTGAGGGGCGTGCTGAAGTAAATCTAACTCCTGGATCTTACTCAATTGTTATTGATAGGCCAAATCCTAATTCTGGAAACTTATTTGACACACTTTATACTACAGACGACAATATTAGAGTTGGCTTAATAGCTGAGAATATTAGTACTTCAATAGCCTTTGAACCTAACTGGCTTACTAATATAACTTTCAATAATGAAAGTGGAGGTCCCCTTTCTGACCATCTTGTAAGATTCAAGGATATGGAGTCAGGATGGTTATTATCTTTTATGACTAACTCTTCAGGATCAATTTCTGAATATATTCCTGAAGGTGAATGGATGGTTATTGTCGAGAACTTTGAATCCAGCCCGGGAATTTATGAAAGTCTAAGGCAATCAATATCAATTTCTTCGATATCTGCTGGATTAAATTCAATCATGTCCACTGCAGAAGTTGCCATGGTAAATATCATATTGTCTAATGATGGAGCTCCATTATCTGATATTCAAGTTAATCTCGAAAGTACTGAAAGAGGTAGTCTAAACTCCCTATACTCTAATGACTTAGGAATAATCGAATTAAAGATAGAACCTGACTACTGGAACTTAGAATTAAATTATACTGATTCTGAAGGGGTAATGTGGATAGTTGAAAGCATGCCAATCTCCGAATCTGGTCTAGTTGCTGGAAATAATACTGATGTTTTAGTAAATGTTACTAAATTAGTTATACTAAAAGGTACTGTATTTTGGGATCTTAATGATAACCAACAACCTAATTTTGGAGAAGGAGTTTCGAATGTTACAGTATCATTAGAATCAGGTACAGAAAATAAACATCTGACAACAGATGAAGATGGCGCTTGGTCGATATATTTGCTATTTGGAGGAACATGGAATATTTCTACCTATATTGATGGTTTCAGTAATGAAACATCCTCAGTATCTCTTATATCAGATTCCAATTCAAAACATATACAAATTACAGCCGGTTCTGTTTCTGTTTCTGGTAGCATATCTTACATTGATGAAAATCAATTTAATCAAATAAAGGATGATTTGACATTTATCTTAGTTCCTTCGGAAGGAATAGTCAGGGAAAGAGTAACTCCAAACATGATAATGGATGAAAATAATTCTTGGAATGGGGAGTGGAATGCTATGTTAGAGCCAGGAGATTGGATCGCATGGGCGTTTGTTTCTTCTTCAAATGAAGTTCCATATTTAGTGTCGATCGACAATCTCGATGTCGGTGTCGATGGTGGATCAATTGACTCAGAATTATCTCTTGGAGGTAAATTAGTATTAGACACAGAATGGCTGGATTATGAAGGTACTCCTCGCTCACTGACTGATATAGAATCTCATAATATAGTAATCAACTTACAATCCTCAGGAATAAGTTGGGATGAATCATTAGATTCGGAAGGTCTACTGGAATTAATATTACCAGTAGGGAGAATTGATACTTCAAGCTCTTTCAACATAACTCAAGAGGATAGAAATATGGATTATTATGGTGGACAGGGAGCAACTATTAGGCCATCTCAAGAGACACCTATTACAACTCTCATGATTGATCGTTTATCTAAACAAGATATCTCTATAACTAACTCAGGTGTTGATAATGTAATGCTTTCCTTGAATAATACAAACTGTAATTTAGATTGTAACTATGATAATGTTGTTTTCAAGTTAGATATAGAATATCTTGGCCATCAAGCCTTCGACAGTTATTCAATTAGTTCAGTAGTTCCTGGTGCAGACGGCCAAGATTGGTCTGTTGAATTCAAGGACTCAAACAACTCTTGGGTATCAACCGCATCAATTGAACTCGGCTTAGAAAACTCTCTTAATTTGGACGACTTTAGCGTTCGAGTTATCCCACCTAATGCATCTACAGCTCATCATTTAATTAATGGTCATCAAATTAAGATTATTTTTGTTACCGATCAGGGATATAGTTTAGAACATCCATTGTTGGTAAACGTGCCTCAGAATAATCTATTCTCTTCAATAGGTTACTCTGATGAAATAATCGGAGTCGCTCCTGGCGAACCGTCAGTTATAGACTTTAATTTCATTAATGACGGAAATGGTGATGACGTATTTACTTTTGATTTTTCAGTAGACTCTCTAGAAAATTGGAATGTTGCAGGAATTAGTTCTCAACCAATTGCTCCTTTTACAGAAGGGCAAACATCTGTTACAATTACTCCTCCATCTAATATGTCTGACGACCCTTATACTTTGAGTCTTTTAGTTACCGATTCAGACGATAATTCCTACGGACCATTTGATGTTCTTGTACAAAAATCATCACCTATATTGTCTTTGTCTTCATCTACGAAAATCCAATTGTTAAGTGGTGACTCTGGTCCAATTTCAGGTGAATTTGCAACATACTTGGTGAAAGTTGAGAATAATGGATTAATTGACGCCGATTCAGTCGAACTAAATATTATTCTCTGTCAAGATATATATTGTGTCGAGAAGATCAATGTAAACGGTTCGGATATTCGTAATGTTCCAGCTAATGGAGAATCCACTTTTTACATTGAAATGGATTTCAGAAATATAGATGTAGGCAAATATTTTGTCCAGATATATTTTACAGATATTCCTAGGATAGATTCTAGTGACCTTATGTCTTGTATTGACCTATCATCAGGACAAACAGAATGTACTATGGAGGCACAAACTCTTGCTCCCGGGACGGATACTGAACAACCCATTCTAGGATATATTCTTGGAATATTTTTAATTGGTATAATTTTATACATTATTAGTCGTTCTACCAGGAGACCAGGGGCTCCATTCTAGAACTATTAACATTATTATTGTGTATGATTTATTATGATTCAACGTTTTGAGAATTTAGATCTTTTACCCGAACCGGAAGACCCAGATATCTTGACTGCTATAGATAAAGAAGCACCTGGATATCCAGGTCTTGTATATGGGATAAGCGATAAGGATGCTAGGGGGTTACGTAGGGTATTCATGCCAGTAAAAAGAATCATATGGCCGTGGGGGGCATTATTATTCACTTTCTTCACTGTATTTCTTATCATCGGCTGGCCTTTCATTGATGCTATTCTTTCTCCATATCTTCCTGATTCTGAATGGGCATATGAAGATACTAGAATCAGAGAAATACAAGATATGGGATATTTAGGAGAAGGAATTAGCGTATGTATTGTTGATACTGGTATAGATATTACTCATCCAGATTTAATGCACCTTTCTTTAGCAGGTTTTAGGGACTTCTACTATAACGATCACTCTACTATCAGAGATATTGGATCAAATTCACATGGAACTCTAATGTCTGGCATACTTGTTGCAAATGGTTCATTCATGGGGGCTGCTCCTGAAATTTCTCTCTCTGTTGCAATTTCTCTCGGCCCATCTGGAAAATCTGGCCAAGAAGATATGGTGTCTCAAGCTATCAGATGGTGTCGAATTTCTCAAGATGCTGATATAATTAGCCTAAGTCTTGGGGCCAATCCAGGAATGGGTATGGATGATGAATCTGAAACTGTCCTCGCTGTACAAGAAGCACTAGATGATGGTATTTTTGTAGTTGCGGCTGCAGGCAACACTGGATTAGATAATGAAATTAATGACGTTTCAATACCTGCCAATATCGAAGGAGTTATTTCTGTGGCTGCTACTGACAAAAAATCTAATATTTGGAAAAATAGTGCAATTGGGTCAGAAATTGACCCTTACAATGATCAAGAAAGAATATTTCCAAATCAAAAACCAGAAGTTTCAGCGCCAGGGGTTAGATTATATTCTACATATTCTACCGATACAGACTCTGCCTTGTATGCTTATTCTTCTGGTACTAGTGATTCTACAGTTTTAGTAACGGGTGCTTTAGCATTAATTCTTGAAATGTACGGTAAAGAAATTGCGGGCGAAGATGGAAAAATAGATTATTCAGAAATAATTCTAGTTAAGGTAGCCTTAGCTAATTCAGCAAACCAGAATAATCAAAATTTAATTCATGATTCTCAGAAAGGATATGGCGAGTTAGATGTTATATCATGGGCTGAACAGATAAGTTTAGAATTTAATGTAGAATAAACAAAACTTGTTTTTTTAATAATAATTAATTATTTCATTTTTCACCCTTAGGCAGCAGCAAATATGGCGTATTATTAAATCAAACTAACACACCCCCTTGATTATGAGCAACGATGTTAGAACGCGAAGTACATTTCTTGTATTCTTGATGTTTTCAAGTGTATTAATTTCATTAGTCAGTCCTGCATCCCTAGTTTCTGCATCAAATGAAACCTCTTCAGGTACAATTACTGGTACTGAGATATGGTCCGGAGTACACCAATTAACTGGCGATGTAACTATAGCATCAGGTGCTCAATTGATTATTAATCCAGGTACATCTATTTCCGCATCAAATGGCACTCACATAGATGTTAGGGGAAGTATTTGCATAGGAGAAGTAAGTTGCGGAGCCAGCTCTAATGCCAATCCAAATCAAAAAATAACATTCCAGTGGTCAGATCCTCTCAATAGTAGTGCAACTGGTAAATGCGTCGGGATGTCGCAAAATAATCAAGAAATTACTGTAACCGATCCTTCCTGTTATGAAGGAATATTAATTCGAAGCTCTATTGATTTATCTCTCACAGGTGTTAGATATCTTGTAATGGATGGTGCATATGGGATTCCTCATTTCATAAACTCGGTTAATGAATGGAGATACGGTGCTTTGGTAATAGATGGCGCTAGCCCTGTTTTGAGAAATTTAGATTTCTCTGATATCAACACTTCGAGTGTTCTCACTACTAGTTTGGCTCAACCTACATTTATTGACAGTTCTTTTTCTGTTGGCAATGATGATGAAAGTAATGTTGGAGGATCTGCTATGCAAATTTATGCTTCTGGTACTTCTGTAGCGCCATTCACACTAAATAATCCATACTTCAAGGATGGTACTGAAAGAGGCTGTCAGAACAATGCAGGTGGTCGTTCTGCTATGTGGATACAAGATTCTTTTGTTGATATTAACAATGCAGACATACAATTTGGCGACTACGGTTTATCTATTAGGGAATCAGCAGGTCAGCTTACTAATTCTACTATCTCAGTTACATGTACTGGAGTAGGGATACAAGGAAAAAGGACAGTAAGCTCTAATTCATTCGCATTTGATGTAGTTAATAATGACATTACTACTGTTGAAGGAGGGCCAGTCGTAGTTACTCAGGCTGGTTTAGCAAATATAGTATATAATGAAATTTCAGGTGCATCATCTGGTTCAGGAATAGCGATTGTAAATAGTATAGCCCAGATACTTAACAATGACATTGGACCAATTGATGGTTGGAATGGGATATGGATGAGGGGAACTTTTGATGTTATAGCGGAAAATAATACAATTTCAGATACCAATACCGAACCAATAGTCGCAGGTAGTTATTTCTATTCAGATACCTCTATTTCACGCTTATATCTAGCAAATAATGAGATAACAACAGACGGTACGGGGGCGTGTTCAAGCAATAAGTGGTGGGACGGTGCATTTGCATGCCCTGCAATAATGATATTTAGAACTGGTGCAACAATCCATGATAACGATATTTCAGCAGGTGGTGCTAATGGTATTATGGCTCTTGGTTCACTATTAGATGTACAGAGAAATACCTTTGATGGGGCTTCAACTGGAGCAATAATAAAGAATTATGATGATGGAGCTTTAGGCAGCCAGCAATATGGTTCTTTAGGTTTCTTTTCAGAAAATACTTGGTCAAACGTTGAAAAAACATATAATATTACTAAGAGTTCCATAACAGTTCAGTCAGAGTCAATACCAAATGCACCTAGCGGTGATTATCCAGTTCGCCTTTCTTGGCCCGACCAAGAAGCATGGTCATACAATAATTTCCAAACGTCAATAAATCCTCCACCAATTAAAAACTGCCCTGCTTGCGATGAGATCTTACCTCGCAACTTCCCATTGGCTATTAGTATGGATAACAATTCTACCGTATTTACATTCTCTAATCTAACTAATTTAGATACTGATAATATTTTTATTGAAACCCAACCTACTCATTATGCAGTACAAGTAAGTCGTGCAGAACTAGTAAGATTTCAAGCATTAATTAATGGTCTAAAAGTTTCTGATGCATTAGTTCTGATAGAAGATGCGCTAGGAAATGATTTATATTCTTTAAGTACCGATGATGATGGATATACTCCTTGGTTCTCTTTGCCCTCTAATTTTCATCTAGATTTTAGAGGCTTGGGGGGAGGAGATAATCCCGATGGATTTGCAGATGATCAATATGAAGATTCATGTTCAGATGGGATAGATAATGACGGTGACTTAACAATAGATACCGGGGATGATGACTGCGACTATTCACAAGGGACAAGGGAACTTTCAAGATATCTTTATACCATTTATAGATTCGATTCTGGTTATAAAACAGGCGAATTCACTCTTTCAGAATCTACTTATCAAGATTCGATTGAATTGGTTAATCTTGCCCCTTCAGTCTCAGTGACACAGGATGATTACCATTCTTTCCGCGAAGTTGTAAATTTAACGGGAAGTGCTCACGATGGAGTCCTCTCTAACTCGTTTGCATCCGATGAATTAGCACAGTGGAGTCAACAAGGATATGTACACAGTGTACAAGTCAAGAATCCATTCACAAGTTCTTGGGAAGATGCATCTTTCGCCATAGATGATAGCAATTCTGGTGATGCCGAAGTCACACGTTTCAACCATCCATTCAAAGAATGGTATTATGAACTCGATATGTCAGACAGAGTAGAGGGAGATTATACATTTGAATTCCGGGCATATGATGGCACTGATTACAGTCAAATAATTTCAAAAGTAATTAAACTGAATACTGAAGCACCTACTATTCTAGTAACAAATCCTAGTTCACTTTCTACTCATTCAGATGGTGAGATATATTTCGAAGGATATGCATCTGATTCTTATGGATGCGATATTCAACAATGTAATTTGGATATTAATAGAGTATATATTTTAATTGAAGGGCCTGAATTTCAAGTAGTTAATCCAGTCGATGTAAGTGGAATTGTTGAGAATAATGGTTATTGGAATTGGACTTGGGACTTTAGTGGGCAACCACGAGAATCAGTAGAATTTACATTCACAATTTGGGCTGCAGACTCTGATTTCTGTCTTGGAGTTATTGATGTATGCCAGCCAGATATTTTATCTTTGATAGTTGATAATACAAATCTAGCTCCTATCATTAGTATAAATCAGCCAACAAATGGTTTGCGTATGTCTGTATCAGATTCGAACGATGTAAGCGGTGTCGTTAGAGATTTCGATGGAGATGTTTCCAAGGTTGATATAGAGGTAAAAGATATAGAAAACGGTTATTTAACTATTTTTGAGAAAACTATTACAGATTTTTCAGAAGACGGGGAATGGAATTTTTCTTGGGATACTACTAATTTATTGAGGCATGATTCAACATATTTACTAAGATTTAGATCTTACGATGGTTATGACTACAGTACTTGGTCTGAAGTTCAAATCGTAGCAGATAATCCTCCAGATGCAGATAATCGCCAACCTGAATTTAGCTCAGAGGGCTGGTTAGATGAAGTGTTATTGTATTGTGATGTAGATTCCAAATCATCAAATAGATGTACTATTGCAGAAATTAATTTACTGGATTATTTTTCAGATTTAGATGATAATATTGAATATATTTCAGTTTTTGATGGTAATCAAGACTATGATGATGATTATGGCATAGTTGTAAAAGTGTCAAATTCTGGAATGGCTAGTTACAATCCAACTGATATGAATTTTTATGATACTGATATTTCCACTTGGTCTCTTTCAAATATAATATTCGTAGCAACTGACTCGTTTGGATCTAAAATAAATTCTAACCCAATTTCCTTTAACGTTCAACCGGTTCAGTTTTCTATATCTTCTCCAGATAGTGATTCAATTACTGAAGATGGAGTTGCAGTCTATTCAGGAGTAGGTTTACCAGGGCAAAAGGTGTCTGTAATTATAAATGGAAATCAAATAAACAGTACCATTGTATCATCTGATTCTACCTGGGAGTTAGGCGTTCCTGGATCGAGGATAACGGGTTCCTCAGCAACTCCTTCATTCGCCATGGGAGGCCAGGACCCGGTTAGTGTTGAAACAATTTACAAAGGCCCTCAGGAAGAGAAAAATTTCCCTACATGGATAGTATTAATTGTAGTTTTAGTAATATTGTCAATTGGGGCATTTGGGTACTTCTTCTTAGAGTTTGATACTGATGATGAAACAAAGACAAATGTTGATATTAATCTTAATTCAGGTAATGAACATGAAATTTTACCAAATTCAATTCAACTTGAGAAACACGATGAACACCCAGGTTGGTTGTGGGATAACAAAAACGAAGAGTGGGTACCAGATCCTGAATATTCAGAATAGATATTTTTGTTATATTATAACCATATTATTATTTTAATTCTTATATTTGTGACTCTAATACCGCCAACGTTCTTGAATGATGTTTTTTATCAGAGGTTATGCCAAACACGCCGGCTACCCGTCCGGGAGTACAAGAAAGGATTTTTCTCCACCTAAGGGACTTTATAGACCATTCAGGTAAAGTTGAAGTTCCATTCGCATTGTCTCAAATGGGAATAGCCAATGCAGTTGCAATAGCAAGGTCTAATGTCCCAAGAGCAATAGCAGGAATGAAAGAGAACGGGCAACTAATTGAACGCCAAGCTCACGTTGCTGGAGTTTCTAGGAAAAGAAAAGCATATTTCCTCACTTCCGAGGGTGCTAAGGTCGCAGATGAGATATGGGCTAAAGTTTCACAACAGACTGTAAGACTCATTCTGCCAGATGGACGCTCAGAAGATGTTCATCTATCTGATGCTGTAGAAATGTCTGATCTACCATTGAGACATGTTGATATATTGAGATATATGGATGATAACGGTTCTGTAGATCTATCTTCATTATCTCCTGATTTAATTGAAAGGGACTTGTCAAAACATATTGAAAAACAATTGGTCTCATTTCTTAATGATATTCCAAGAACTAGACGCTTTTTTGGTAGGGAAAAAGAACTCGATAATATGGCGGCACTTCTTGATTCTAAATCTAATTCAATCTTAGTCCCGGGAATAGCCGGAATAGGTAAAACCGCTCTAGCTGCTAAATTACTAGAAAAATTCACACATAGAAGAAATTTATTATATCACAGATGTCAGGATTGGGAAGGTTCCCGCTCTTTTTTAGAGGCCTGCGCAGAATGGCTATCTGCAATCGGAGATAACGATCTCTCTGACTATATATCTTCTACACCAGTCCCACAATCATCAATTGCCGTCAATTTAATTGTTGAAGGACTATCCGATTCGCCCGCCTTAATAGTGATTGATGATTTACATAAAATTGGCGATGAATCTTTAATTTCCCTTCTTAGAGGTTTAACTCTAAGAATATCAAATCTTAAAGAAGTCGGACTTGTGATGTTTTCAAGATCATTTAGAATGGTAGTCCCTGAATCTGACTCAAGTGGCCAGATTGTCACACTTGTCATTCCACTGGAAGGACTCGATGAAAACTCAAGTAAGCAAATTTTGACTGCTATGCCAAATCTTGAAAGTCAACAATTTATGCATATTTTTACACTTTCACGAGGCCATCCTTTAATTTTGGAGTTAATAAATAGAGGCAATGTTGGCGAGAAATTTCATTCTACATTAGAAGCATTTGTGGATCAAGAGATTTTTAGTAGACTATCAGGCTCTGAAAAACGTTTGTTAGGGGCTATAGCAGTTTTCCGAGAACCCATAATTCTTGAAGCGATTAATTCTATAGAAAGTGAAACTGATATGCTAGACGAATTAGTAGAAAAAGGACTTGCCCGTCAGTCAGACTCAGAATCCTACGATGTACATGATTTGGTACGCGAGTTTCTTGTAAGATCTATGGAAGAGTCAATGCGTCATGAATTACATTCGAACGCAGTTGAATGGTATCGTAATAAGTATGAAAGCGCTGCTGATCGAATTGAATATATTCATCATTTGCATTTTTCTGAAAATAATGATGAATTATCTAAAGTTCTTATTTCAGAAGGAGAAGATTTGGTTAAAGCAGGTCATACTGAATTATACTCAATATTAAAATCACTTGAAGCAGAGGATTTTGAAAAGAATAGTTGGGGATTAATAAGAGAATTAAGAGGAAATATTCTTTCTTTACAAGGTCGTTGGGATGAAGCAGAGAAAGAATACGACTCTGCAATGAAAAGCATTGGTAAAGATAAAATGATTTCAGAATTATCTCGTCTTCTTTCTGCTAGAGCAGATATTGCCGTCAAGCGCGGAGCAATGGATGATGCTTTAGAATTACATAGAAAAGCACTAGAGATTCAAATATCTATTAGAGATGCTGTAGGCGCTGCAAAATCGTATAATAATATGGGATATATCTTCAGAAGAAGAAAAGATATTAGACATGCATTGGAGGTCTATGGGAATGTTGAAGACTTACTAAAATCAGAAAATAATCCAGATTTATGTGATGCTAGAATTAGATTATCATCAGCATTTCTTGAAATGGGCGAGTTAGATAAATCTAGAGAACATGCCTTAATCGCTTTCGACGAAACTAAAAAAAGCGAACAATCATTTCTTCATGCTAGGTCACGTGCAGTACTTGGCAGATATTATGCCAAAGTGTCTGATAATGATTTAGCTTTACATCATTATTCTGGGGCATTAGAAGAGCTTTCCAAACAAGATGATCCCAGAAGTGTTGTAGAAGTTTCATTATTACTTGGACAAGTACTAATGGACGCAGGACGGAATGAAGAAGCAGCTAATCACTATCTTGGAGGTTTAGCCGTCGCTGAAGCAAATGACTTTCGTATGATGCAAGGAGAACTACTTGCTAGATTGGGAGAAGTAGAAACCGATCGTTCTCAAAGAATGAATTATTTGCAAAGCTCTCTATCAGTATTTAGAGAATTAGGGGCTGTAGATAGAATGAAAGATGTACAAAATTCTGTGCATAGGGCTATTATGGGAAATTAATTACACGACTCTAATTTTTTCTTTTTCTTCTTGCCCCAAATAATGACTAAATTCAGGTCCATCTTGTCTAGATATTGCAATATCTCCATTATATTTATCATCAATATGGTATAGAATTTCACTTTCTGCTATATGAGGGGCATTGTTTTTTCCTGATAAATGACATAAAACTATACTGTCCAATTTTGAGTGAATTACTTCAGAAAGTATTTTGCCTGTTTGGAAATTAGATAAATGACCTCCTCTGCCAGAAATTCGCCTCTTTAATGACTCTGGGTAACTACTCATGAATAATTTTTTATGATCATAATTTGCCTCTATGGATATATGCCTACATCCTTCAAGATGTTTCTTCAACTCCATTGTTGCTTCACCTAAATCGGTAAGAAATGCAGCTTTTTCTCCTTTCCCACTATTTGTTATAATTGCTACATTATCGGCTTTATCATGTGGAATTGGTACGCCAATGAAGCTAAATTCTTCTCCGCATTCTACTCTATCTAGGTTATTGAATGTCCTGCATGTGCTGATTGGTTCCCATCCCATTTTTATTGCAGTTTCTATATTACAGTGTAATTCTGCATTCCATTTTTTTGATGCACGTTCAGCGGAATTAGAATGATCTCCATGATTATGAGTGACTATAATTGCATCAATATCATCTCCTTTTAATCCAATAATTCCTAGTTTTTTTTCGGTTTGTTTTAATGAAAAACCACAATCAATTAAAATATTTTTATCGCCAGTACTGAGCAAAGTAGCATTACCCTTACTTCCTGATCCGAGGTGAGTAATTTTTAGACTCATGTTACATCCATTGGGACGGTATATTGGTCTATGAATAAATTGTATATTTTAATTCATTAATTGCTTTTTATCTCGTCTCTAAAGTTATCCGTATCAATTACATATTTTTCATGTCCGAACTACGCTCCATCAGTATGATAAATCACATTACTCTGCTAAATACGTTAGTTGAGTGGTAACTGTGCGTCGTAAACAAATTAGTGCCTTAGTATTATCTTTTCTTATTTTGGGTAGTTTAGCATTTGTATCTCAGACACGACCTCAATCATCTGTATCATCTGTCGATCCAAATATAGCAGAAGGAGGTGACCCTCCAATTACAGATCAAGATGGAGATTTGATACCAGATATGCATGAATTCATATTTAGTGAAGATGTTAATCTTCAAATCAATTCTTTTAATTTGGTCATTCAAGGTCTCGATTCATACAATGCAACTGATAATGTTACCGATCGTGATAATGATGGAGCAACTGCACTTATGGAGTATTGTTGGCCGTTTACTTTGGACGCATGTTTAGATTCAGAGAAGAGAAATTCATTAACTGGTAAATCGCCTGATGATTCGATTTCAGGTCTGAGAGAGTATTTAGATCCAAGAGTGGCGGATACTGATGGTGATGGTTTACCTGATGGATATGAGATATATATGTGTACAAACGGAGGAGTTGGATCTATCAACCCATTAACAAATGCTTGGGATTGCTTATATTTTGATCCGCTCGATCCTAAAGATTTCACTCATGATTTTGATAGATGTGAAGAAGATTTTACATGGGGGTGTGGAGATGGATTTGATTTCAATAAAGATGGAATAATCGATTTAGGGGAGAGATTTACCAACACTGAAGAATACCTCTATGGTACGCCGGAAGATTGGATAACTGAAAGAGACGGCCTATGGTGCTATGGAGAGATACAAGGATTGAGTACTTCTTCCTGCCAAAGTGAGGTACAAAGACCAACCTTAGATGATGGTTGGTTAGGTACCGATCCAAGATTTGCAGATTCAGATTATTATGTATGGTCCGAATTTGAAGCATTAGAAATAACTTCACTCGGAGATGGAATTCCAGATGGTTGGGAGGCGTATAATGGCTTAGACCCTAGAAATTCATCAGACGCAATAATTGATTTAGATTCTGATGGCTGGGATCAAAATAGAGATGGATATATAACTCCTGATATAACAATATCAACATCACACTGGGGTGAAGAATTTAGTAACTATGAAGAATATCTAGTTGATTTTGATTCAGGATTTGGCGTCATTCCAGGAGTAACAGGTGCATTAATGGGTATTGATGATGCAGAATTAATTACTTTTAATCATAAATCTGATATTGAATTTACTGATACATCAGTACACAAAATAATTGCAGACTCTCAAAGAGACAGATTATTGATAGGTTCTAAATATGGAATTACTATATTGGATCCTTTTAGAGAAACATCATCAATATTCCCATTGGAATATGGTACAGAAATGAATGCAATGGAGATGTATGAATTAGGTGATAAGAGATATTTATTACTTGGAACCAATAAGGGATTAGAAACAATTCAACTAGTCAACGGTTTACCCGATATTGAATCTAAACAAATATTTACTCTAGGTCCTATAGAAATTATAACCAAACTACAAACACAGAGTGATGATTTGGATATTCTAATATCAGGTAATTCCAAAATTTGGACAATAAAATTAACTGAAGATTTTGAGGATTCAATCGAAGATGTTAAAATTGATTATTTGAGTCAAATATCTAACTTAGTTAATTCTGAAAATGCATCTATTACTACATCTGTGCATATTGAAATGCGAAATAGGATACCTATTCTATTCGTTGGAACTGATTCAGGATTAATAGCTTGGAATACTACAGGTGGTACAGAATCTATTGGAAGTCCTTATTGGGTATTCAACAAATCTAATGCAGAATATTTCGTCGATGAGAATATTTATGATTCTACTGCTACCTCAAGAGTGAATATTTTACAAAAAGAAGAGATTGAGGGGGATTTTCCAGGTTTATGGTTAGGTATGTCGGGAGGATTATATTTGATTGAATTGGATCTTATAGTATCACAACCAACCGAGGCCTTCAATAATGAAAGAATGTTAAATATTGAAAATATTTTAGACGGTGCTAATGACATAAGGTCTATTCTATCACATCAAGGAAAGGTAATCATAGGGTCAACTTATGGCTCTTGGTGCTTGGAAGGGAGTGCCCAAGATGGCATTCTTGGCATGTACCTTAACCAAACACGAATTCCTGGTTTAGTTACTTCAATGGCGATGCTCGAAGATCAAGGTAAGCAGTGGTTTTTTGCTGGAATTTCTCCTGGAAATTATATGAATATAGCTTCATTAAATCCATTATCAAATGATTCAGACTTAGACGGAATGAATGACGGTTGGGAATTTATCAATGGTTTAGATCCTACAGATCCTTTCGATGGCGACAGAGATCCTGATTATGATGGTGTAAGATATTTAACAGAAGGAGGAATTATATTTGATAGACTTTGGACTAACCTAGATGAGTATAGATTTAGCTCAATTTCTGAAGCAGGAGTAAATAGTACTGATCCCAGAGATATGGATTCGGATGGAGATGGCCTTACTGATGGAGAAGAATACTGGGGTTGGTTTACTAATTCCACAGTTTTCAATTGTCATTATTTGAATGATGAGTACATTTGCAACGAAGATATTGGCATTAATGCACTTCAAGTTCACTTGGAAGGCTGGCTTGGTTCTGGTACCGGAGGGGGGACAGATGGGCCAACTGATCCTACAAATCCAGATTCTGATGGAGATGGTATGCCAGATGGTTGGGAAATAGAGAATAGAAGATGGATTGGGGAAACTTATACTGGTGGTAATTTATGGTCACTAGACCCAAGGGATCCTTCAGATGCGAATGAAGATGCTGATGGAGATGGATTGAATAATTTATGTGAATATAAATGGAGTAATTTACTTGATTTCACAATAAAAAACGGTTTAGAAAGTCATGGAGAATCTGCAGATGCAGCTTTAAATTGGTCTAGAACAGATCCCAATTCTATTGATTCAGATGGAGATACATTACCGGATGGTTGGGAAGCTAGATATCAATGTAGTTGGGCGCCAAGAAATGCTGGAATAAATCCACTAAATGGTTCAGATTCATTAAATAATCCTGATGGAGATGGGTATGATGTTAATCATAATGGGATTTTAGAATTAGACGAACAATTAGTTAATTGGATGGAATATTATTTGATGTCAGATATATTATACTCATCTAGTAGCTCTTCTGAAATGTCCTATCCTGGTAATTTTTCTACAAGCCTATCTCACGAATCATGGGAAGGATTAGCTGATAGTTCATTTGGAGAACAATCTACTTTATTTTATTCTGTTCTTGTTGATGGTATGATTCCTTCAGATATTGGTTCTTCTAATCCATTAAGTGCAGATTCCGATAGAGATGGAATGCCTGACGGCTGGGAATTTTATCATTCTAGATGGAGCCTTTTTGAACAAACATGGTCTTTAAATCCAGTTAATGAAAAAGACAATCTAGAAGATTTTGATGGAGACGGTATGAATAATTGGGAAGAATATAATACAATTTCTGCAAATTCAAGTGAAATTAGTAATTCAATTTCATCCCCCCAATTCTTCTTAATGAGTGTTTCAGGTGAAATAACTCCCGTCCCTTGGATAGGTGCCGATTCTGCATTATCTTTTGGAGATTTTATTTCTAATGAGCAAATAAATTTAACAGGACTAACTACAGATCCAAATAATCCAGATTCTGATGGAGATGGAATATTAGATGGTATAGAATTAATTTTTACACAGTGGAACTCAACCGATGAAGTTTGGACTCTCAATCCATTAGTTCCAGGGGATGGCAATTATGACTCTGATAATGATGGAATTACAGATATTATAGAATTGAATATGACCAATAATAATCCTGCAAATGGAGGATTATCTCCTTTTGATGCCCCCAAGTTTTGGAATGAAGCAAATACAGTAAATTATCAGGAATCTATTAATAGAATCTATAGAATCATTTTTGCAAAAGAGGGCAGAGCAGAATTGGCTATGCAACAATTCGTAGATTGGGAGTCAGGTAAGACTGCAAAACCTCTTTTAGAATCTATTTTTGGCATCACTGACCCCAATTCTCAAGATACTGATAGAGATGGTATGAGTGATGGTTATGAGTATTGGTTCACGGAATGGAATCTTGAAGATAATTCTTGGTCAATGAACCCTCTTACTGATTATGATGTACATGTTGACTCTGATGAAGACTCATTTGATTGTAATGGTGATGGTGAAATATCTGATTCAGAATCTTTTGACAACTTAGCTGAATATGATTCAAGAATATATGGTAAAAGACTCGCAATAGATACTATTCCAAATGGGTCTGGACTTATCTCTTATGGTTTGGATGCTATCACTGCTCAAGTAGAAGAGAATGGATTATCTCAATCATCTGCAAAAGGCATCTTATATACCTTATTCTCCTCTAAGAGTATTTCTTCATCTGAGAAAGTAGGTCTGATAAATGCTGTAGATCCTGACAACTTTAATCTTAGTTTAGCAGGAATTAGTGACCCAAATGATGTAGATTCAGATAGTGATGGTATGCCAGATGGTTGGGAGTATTGTTACTCCATTTATGGAGAACTATTGCCGGTAAATTCATTCCGCTGGTCTCTTAACCCTCTAAATCCTCTGGATGTATATTATGATCCTGATTCTGATGGTTGGTTTGACAGATCTTTGATTGATGTTCCAGCTCGTCAAGGGCATTGGGTAGATAGACAATTTATTCCTGGAGCAGAACGTGATCAGATAGAATCTGGAGCTCTAGAGTTATACTTCAATAACCTAATGGAATATGAAAATGGAACCCATCCTCTGGATGATGATAGTGATGATGACTCAATAATTATGTTACCAGTATTTGAAAATGGAATTGTGATAAATTACGTTAGAGATACTAGCCTTTCAGATGGCCGAGAAATTTTCAAATATGGAACCAATCCACTTGATAATGATACCGATGGCGATATGATGCCTGATTTCTATGAATATTCTAGAGGTTGGAATGAATCTAATGATAACTGGTCATCATACCTCAAAATTGCGGTAGAATGGTATCAAGTATCTTCAACCAATTGGAAACCGGTGGATGTATCAAAAGGTTATATCTCTAGGCCATTGTTAAATTGGACATGGTTTACACATGATCCTACTAATCCAGATGATGCCGGACACGATGCTGATAATGACGGAGATTGGATTTGCTCTTCTGGCTCCTGTATATATCAGCCATACACTAATTTTCAAGAATATTATGCAACAGTAAATGCTACTCTTTCATCTCCATCCCTTGTTCGTGCAGCCAATCTTTACGATTGTTCAGGTGAAATTGTTGAAGAATGGTGGCAATTAAGAGAGTCATTATTAGGAACTTGTTCGGGGAATACTGCGATATCATCTAATTATCTACGAATGTATAGAATAAGTGATACTGACTCCTTATATTCTTTGATTTTAGATGATAATGATGAAAATTATGAAATTATTAATTCTTCAGATGATTTAATTTTCACAAATGGTGCTTGGACTGATCAATATAACAGATTCGCTGGCGATCAATACCATTTCCCAAATATTGGCTTGGGTGAGTATGTATTCGGTTGGTGGAAAATAGATTTAGATGGAGATATGATTGCAGATGGTACTGATCCAAGTAACTGGGATACAGATGGAGATTGGTTAAATGATTATTTTGAGATAAATGATGATTTATTGGATGGAATAAGAGGAAATAGCGGATCTCCAATAAGGTATGATAATCGCACAACATAGTACTCAATTAATTTGGAGATACTTCCTCCCAAGGTCATGTCAGAGGCCAACGAGAGAATCCCCGATGTGAATTCTCCTGTTGAAGATAAATTGCTTTTTCTTCAGGAAAATATGGTTAATTTTGTAAATCAATATAATCTTCCACTAGTTGAAGTCTCCCTAGTATTATCTAAATATATTAAAATATTATCAAAATCTTTAGATTCTGAGGCAAAAAAGGAAAATGAGAAAATACCAGATTCTATTATGTCTCCTTCTCCAGTAAAAGAACCTTTATTAGAATCTAATATTTCTTCATTTCCATTAGAAATGATATTGAAAAATGTCGACGTGGACAGAATGGATATTTTTGATACCATTATCCGAACTGTGATTAATTCTACAGAACTTCCCTTCATGAATGCTATTTCTCTGTTAAGAGATTGGGAGGCTATAACTCGTGACCAACTATCTCATTCAACTAAACCTGGACATCTTTTCAGTCCAATTGAATTACCGGATAATTTCTAGTTTCAAATCATATTTTTAGAAACTATTATCTTATTTGAAAACCACCATGAATCAATTATTGACCAGATATATAGTATCGGAAAGAGAATTACTGTTAATATCAGTGGTAATTGTATTAGTGCCCAGCCAAATGCTTTACTATGTTGCCCATTGAAATGTTGGCCCAGATATACGAATGGAATTAGAGAAACTAGTACAGAAAAAATTGGCCTAAAAGCCCCCCATGGCCCTACCCCTCCACTCAATTCACTCCATATCACTCTCACTACGCCTAGACGATTCACCTCTTCCTCTTCGGGTTGTACGGTGACTGCGTATTCTTCTGCCACATATCGGCCAGAACGTCTTTAGCAATCAATTTAACCTAATAAAAATCCTATAAGTGGTTATTCATTCCTCTTCCCAAGGTTTTGAAATAGTTGGATTTCCAAATCTATCGAACCACTCTGTAGGTTCTCCACTTCTGCCCATGGCCAAATCATCTTTTACTTGCCTTGGAATATATTCTCTTCCTGGGTGCCATGTTAAATCCTCAAGCCATATTTCTAAATTATCTCTTTCAACAACAATTTCCATTGTTCCGCCCAATGGTCTCTCATCAATTACGAATGATACCTTTCCTTTTATTGCGGCCTGCCTAGAAATTGAGAAACACGTTCTATTAACGTTTATCTCCATAGTCATTACATCAAAGGCAGTGTCTAATATTCTCTCCGAAATAACTGACTTCATGAAAATATCAAGAGAATTAGAATAACCTGTTACCAATATTGTATCTCTTTTAGTAGGATATTGTTCTTTTTTTGGGGAAATATCAGGTTCCCAATCTGGAAAAATATTATTTATGGAGTGAAATACTCTTTCAGCATCTTCATAGGGTTGAATTTTAGTAGAGACTTTTATCATATGCTCCATATACTTTCCGAGAAGTGATTAGACCATTATTCCTATGGTTTAATGCTACTTGTACGCGAATACGTTAAACCATAAATTATGAGCCTAAGACATGGCAGAACGCTCTCCCCTGGTCTCTTTAGCTCTTGTTGTGGCTCCAACTCTTTGCCTTACAGCGTTAAGAATTATTCTACCAGTTTTCGATGATGTCCTATCAACCGATTTAATTTCAAAAATAATTGTATATAGTATTTCATTATTTCTTGGGTTGTTAATGTTCTTGAAATATAGGACTATTGAAGATCATGAATATCATCGTTCAAAAGCCATTAGTAAACTTTCCAAATCATATAAATTAGACAATAAAGGTTTATGGGAGGACAGCGATTCTATAATGAGAGATTTAGAACTAAAAGCACAGATTAATCTTAAAGGCAAAGCCAGCGTAAAAACTGACCAATTATTGAAAGGTAACATTGGAAATATCAATAATGAGATGAATGAAGAAATTTCATCTGATGAGGTTGAAATAAAGTTACCATCAAAAATAATCCCTAGTGAACAAAATATCAAAGAAAATATTTCTAAAGTTCCTAAAAAATCAATATTTTTTAAAATTAATGAAAAATTGAATATAATAATTGAAAATGCTGCTTTAAATAAAGTTGATAAAAATAAGAAATTCATTAAATCTCCATCATATTATGATACTGAAAATCCTAAAACAATTAGTGAGAAATGGAATGCCCCTGCTCCAAAGATAAAAAGTAAAGTAATATCATGTAATTATTGCCATTCATTGAATAATGAAGATGTTAATTATTGTATCTCTTGTGGCAATTATCTTTCTTGATAAGGGAACGGTTGAAAAAAGTCGATGTTTAGGAAAGGTTGGGATTCACTGTGGTAACCAAGCGCGATTACTATGAAGTACTAGAAATTTCGAAGGATTCTACTCAATCTGATATCAAAAAATCCTTTCGTAGCTTAGCAAGAAAATACCATCCAGATAAAAATCCTGATGACCCTAGTGCTGAGAATAAATTTAAAGAAATCCAAGAGGCATATGCAATTTTATCTAATACTGATGAAAGAAGAAAATATGATACTTATGGACATAATAGGCCCGGAGGTTCACCCTTCGGCCCAGATGGCTTTCAGGGTGTAAATATTAATATTGATGATTTATTTGGCGGTGGTTTCGAAAGTATTTTTGGGCAGATATTTGGTAGTTCTAGGTCTAATAATCGCAGAAAGAAAGGTGGAGATTTATTAGTAAGGCATACTATATCATTTCAGTCTGTATATGATGGTCTTGATGATGAGCTGGATATCGAAGCATTAACATCATGTTCTAGGTGTAATGGAAGTGGTTCACAGGATTTAGATGGTGCACGCCCTTGTCCTTCTTGTAACGGAAGAGGGCGAGTTCAAAGAATTGAACGCGTAGGGCCATTTGCTCAACAAGTAGTCTCCGATTGCCCAGCGTGTAATGCAACCGGAACAATTGTGACTAATCCATGTATTTCATGTAACGGTGAAGGCAGTTCTTATCAGGCTAAAAAAATAAAATTTTCTGTACCACCCGGCATCTCTACTGGAAATAGAATCAAAATTACTGGCCAAGGAGAGCCTCCAAGAGGAAATGTAGGAGAAAATGGTAACTTGTATATCGAAATAGAAGTTTTGGAACACTCATGGTTTGAGAGAGATGGCGCTGATATCTTGATGGCTTTACCTGTGAACTACACTGATTTATTGTTAGGTACCACTATAGTAATATCGCATATAGATGGTAAGGATCTTAATATCAAAATTCCCACAAATTCTAAGCCTGGAGATACAATTACGTTACCAAGACGTGGGCTTCCGCACATGAGATCAAGTAGAGGAAGAGGCTCGGTAACTGTACTATTGAAATTAGATATGCCAAATAAGATCTCAAGATCCTTGAAAAATAAATTAAAAGACTTAAAGCCTGAAATTAGCAATTCTATTTCACTAGAAGAAAGTATAATTGAAGAAGCAAATAAACGTAGAGGAAAATGATTATTCTCCCCATTTGATTGTTTTATTCGATGAAGCTGCGACCGGCTCACCATTGACCACTCCAGATAGTTGGAAATTTATATCTGAAGGTTTATTTCTAAACGTTATTTTTAGAAATAAATTTGTTTTAGAATTCAATTGATCTAAAAATATTTCATCCTCTTTAAAAATTTTCTCAGGAGTAACATTTTTTATTTTTATGGAATCTCCTTGAGATGAATATATTCTAATTCCAGCCAAATTCCATGCATATTTATTAATTTTTATTCCTAATAAAATCTCATAATTAGTAATTTTCCATAAACATATTTCTAAATTTTCTGTCATATGCTTTAGAAACGGTTTTCCCCATTCAAGTATTACTGAATCCCAAGGGCTATCTCCCAATTGATGTAAGGATGAAATGATTATTTCTTTGTCAATTTTTTTCTCAATCCTATTTTTTAATCTATTTAACATCATTAATTCATGCTGTTCTATATGAATTTCATTCTTCTTTCCTCTGAAAATATTATCTCTGTTCCACCACAATACTACGCCCATGGGGGCTAGAAACATCACTCCAACTAGTATATAGAAATTCGTAAACATCCTCGATAAGTCTTCTAACTCTCCATCTTTATTTTCATAATTTATTAGTTCTGGCATACTAAATCGATAATTTACAGATTCAGAATTACCGCCCACCTTCTCAATTCTAATTACATGGATTCCTTTTGGTGCAATAATCGTAGTTCCATTAGTGGAATTAATTATTGCTCCATTAGTTTGATTAAGGATTAAAATTTTAAAATCTACTTCACCTTGAGTATCATTAAAATAAATATATGATCCATTTGTATAGTTGACTTCAAATGCAAATATATCTACATAATCTTCAAACCCTAAATTCCCATAATATACAGAAATATTATCATCTAATAATTCCCATCTATCGTCTCTTAGTCCATTTTGCCAAATATAATCTGGTGCATCTCCTATATTTACTCCATCTCCATAATCTTCGGCAAATATTTTTATGGACCAAGATAATGTATAATTAGATTTAATCCGAAATTCTATTGATGTAGTTGTTTTTGTAGAGTATATTATTTCTGGACAATTTTCTATTTCATAGGAATAATTTTCTTCAGTTCCATCAATATTGTGAAGGACAATATCTAAACTTATTATTTCTGAAAAATAACATATGGTTTTTACAATCATTTTAGAACCTAATTCTATTAGTAAAGCGTCCCCTTCTAAATCAGAAGCTGCAATGTGGCCTTTATATGTGCCATTGAATAATAATGCATCACCATGTATCCATGGATTACTTAATTCTTTGAAATCAGGAGATTCTCTATTAGCATCATATCTCACAATTTCAAATTGATAAGGAGAATATTCTAATTCAACAGAAGAGATAATTCTTAACCATAATTCTCCTTTTGGATATTCAAAATAATACTCATCATCCTGATTTAGACTTAAACTTTCAATACGCTCCTTTATTTCGTTATTCCTTTTCCAAATTTCTATTTCCATTTCTTTTGAAGATTTAAATTCTGGGATTAATACTATGTCTCCACTATTTCCTACTATCTTTATTGAATCCTTATCATTGAGTGAATCTAAAGCCCCGGTAAAAGTTATTCCTTCTGATTCCAAATTTATATTTTCACAATTATCCATTTGGCAGGGCGAATATGTATTTATTTCTATGAAATTATCTTCCTGACTAGGAGATGGTACTATGTCTGGTAAATCATTCTCTTCATACATCGTCGAGTTACTAATTATTGAATCAAAATGTATTAATTCTCTATCAATTCCTTGGTTTATTAGTAATCGCCAAGATATATTATTATCTATAAATCCATTCCATTCGACTCTATGTATATCTGAAAATGTGGAAATTAGGCCACTATTATTTACAATTAATTCCATTCCATGGCAGACAATTTGTTCGCAACTGTATTCTATCCAAGCAGGTCCATTAGTATTAATTGAAATGTTAAAAACTTCTACCTTATCTTCATTTTCAGCATGAACATCAAATGATGTATAAGATATTGCCAAAACAATACTCAAAACACACGCCGCTACTCTTCCCATGATATATCCAGAGACTCTTTGCATTAGAATCCTTCAAGCGAAATGTATCACCCGTCAACACTATGTCGTCTCGCCCGCTAGCAAGAGGTGTAGAATCTAGGATGCGTTTTTCTCGTATATTTTCACTCGGAGATAGAAAAAATCCAACATCATGGACTCCGGCAATTGTACTAAATGAATCAGACCCCATACTTCCTATCTCTATTGCACCTTTTATTTCATCCAGAGAATCATCTACTTTACCAGCTACAATATCAATTTCTACTAGAGGTAAATTTTGTTTTCCATTTGATGGTCTAGACCAATGGTCCTCTGTTGAGGGTTTAATCCTCCCTCCTAGTCTGGCTGATTCTAATTCTGGTAAATCAAGTAAGGGTGATGAGATATTATTGGTTTCTTGGCAATCTCTTCATCATGAAAAATCTTTAATTAATGATGATCTTTACCCTTCAATAGTCGTTCTAGTAGATTCTCTTCAATTAGTTCAAAATCAAGGTATGTTAGTAGATGCTATAGACGCGATTAGAATTAAATTTCCAACTTCTCTAATTTGGACTCCGGGAATAGGAGGTCCTGATAATTGTGCACTTCTTTCTTGGTTGGGTGTTGATTTATTTGATTTATCTAGATCTAGAAGTGCCGCTGCACTTAACATAATAATTACTTCTTTTGGCCCAAGAGAGGTAGACAATTCAACAAATGAAAAAGCAGATATGGAATCTCAATGTGAGGAATGGAAAAAATCTATTTCTGCTACAAGAGCAGCAATAAGGGACGGTTCTCTGAGAGAATTGGCTGAAAAACAAAGTTTGTCCAGTCCAAGATCTGTCGAAAGATTAAGGATTCATGATAAGAAAATGAGTAATTATGACGGAGGTAGAGCTGGACTTTCTAGGATATTAGGCCATAAGGCTAAATTACAATGTAATTCTTTCACTAGTAGAAATGATCCTTTAATTAAAGACTGGCATAATAGAATTTCTTTTCACCACACTCCTCCTAGTCACCAAACAAAAATATTGGTTTTATTGCCATGCTCAGCTACAAAGCCTTATCGATTATCTCAGAGTCATCAAAGATTCTCCAAGTCGATTAACTCAAGATGCGTCCATGAAGTCATGGTTACAGCACCTCTTGGACTTGTCCCAAGGGAATTGGAAGATATTTGGCCAGCAAGTAATTATGATATTCCAGTAACAGGAGAGTGGGATTTAGATGAATTAAAAACAATTAAGGATGTTTTTTTTAATTTAGTTAATAGAATTAATTATTCTAGAGTAATTAATCATTCAGGAGTCGATTTTGGTAAATGTGATTTTGAAATAGTTGACACTAGAAAGAATTATTCACCCGGGTCTCAAGAAGCTCTTACTATGCTCAATGATGCAATTAATCTGGCTGTAATGGATTTCGAGTTACCCAAACTAAAAGAGAATATTCATCGCCTAGAGAAACTCAAATCTCTATCTAGATTTCAACATGGTAGTGATTTATGGTTAAATGACTCAATAGTTGAGGGGCGTCCTCCCATTTTCACGATAAAGAAAAATGGCGTTCAACTGGCACAGTGGAATCCTAGAAGTGCTAGATTCGCCTTTTCCAAATCCTGTCTTAGGATTCTTGATGAATTTGATATTTTACCACAGGTTTTCTTAAACGATGACCATTCATGGAAAGGTGATCTTTTTTCTACTAATGTTAAAAGTGTCAGTGGAGATATCAGAAGAGGCGATGAAGTCTTAGTATTCCAAAATAATGCATTAATTGGCTCTGCCAGGGCTGAAGCACCAGGTTGGGAATGGCCTAATGGGCCCGGGAGACTGGGAAGGGCTCAACATCGTCTTTGAAGTATTTTATTTACATGTACATGCGTAGCGATTAAAGAGGAAGGGTTAGTCGCACGCATGTCAAGAGGTGGTTATGTATGGCACGTATGCATAGTAATGGTAAAGGAAGTAGTGGCTCAGAGAAGCCTAATTCCACAGAACCTTCTCCATGGTCAAATAGCGACAAGAAAGAAGTTGAGGAATTGATAGTTGAACTGTCAAATGCAGGAAACTCAACGGCTTCTATCGGAACTATCCTAAGGGATCGTTATGCAGTACCAGACGTTAGACTAGTTACGGGTGAAAGAATTTCTAAAATTCTTGCACGAAATGATATTTCAACTACCTATCCAGAAGATATGATGAATTTAATGCGACGTGCACTAGGGTTAATAGATCACTTAAACAATAATCCTAAAGATTTGCATAATCGCAGGCAATTATCTTTATGTGAATCAAAGATACGTAGATTATCGCGTTATTATAAAAACAACGGAACTTTGTCTGACTCTTGGACTTACAAGAGAGATCAATTAAGATTAATGGTAGAATAGAATTAATAAAAGAAGTTTTCAACTACTCAATCGTATTTATTATGTATAATTTGTTAGAAGATGACTTGTTTGATTCGGTCTCTGATACCTTTCTACAATTTACTTCACAAATTAAAAATAGTAATAATTCAATCATGCTTTTAGCTCCTCCCACTTTACAAGGTGCGTTGGCAATAACGCCTCTTGAAGCTGCTTTGATTGATGAAAATATACCCTATAGGCGAAGATTTTCTGATGAAGTCATAGATTATTTTCCCGCAATTACTATACTAAAATCTGATATTATGCAAGGATCTAGGTTAGATAGTAATCATTTAAGTCTTTCAATATCAAGTAAAATAGTAGATGGCCTTGAAGGTAATATTGGAGATACTAAAAAGGGCCCTCTAAATTCAATATGTCAAGCACATGCCTTGGCACAAGTAATTTCTCCATTTAGTAAAAGATTAACATATTTACGTCCTTGGGCTTTAGCAGGTAATTGGCTCGATGACTCTCTAGATAATACATATGATCCTGTTTTTTCAAAAATGAAAAAAATTTTTTTAAATGAAGGTACAATCAAAGTAGTTCCAATAACTGAAATAGAAAATCCATTCATAGCATCCTATGATTGGTTAAATGAAAAAGATTTGAAAAAATTATCTAACTCATGGGATAGAATGGATTATGAAGATAAATCTATTAAATTATCAAATTTGGTAAAACCTATCTTGGATAAATCTTTACCATCTTCAGCACGTATAGAAGAATTGGTATGGAACTGTATAATTGCCAAAGGTTGGAAAACTGATTTGGCAGGTCAATTATCATTTTTAAAGAAAGATTGGGGCATATCTAAAAATCCTCTAAAAGCTAGTAATTTAGTAGATATATTACTAAATAAAGGTCATGTTTAATATCATTCTTCAACATTAAATTTCTGATAAACTTCATTTGTAGTTTGAGTTACTCTGATGAAGGTAGTACATTTAGGTAAATCTTTGATTCTTCTAGCTCCCACATATGAGCAAGCCGACCTCACTCCTCCTAATATTGATTGAATACTCTCATCCAATGGGCCTCTGTATGGGACTCTAACTTCTTTACCTTCTGGAGCTCTATGTTTAGCAACTTCTCCATAATGAGTTTCCATAGCCTTTGAAGATGACATGCCATAGAATGACTTATACATTTTACCATTTTTACCCTCAACTATTTCTCCTCCAGATTCATCATGGCCAGCAAACATTCCCCCTAGCATTACAAAATCTGCACCTGCAGCAAATGCTTTTGCGACATCTCCGGGAGAAGAGCATCCTCCATCAGCCATGACATGGCCCAATAGCCCATGAGCAGCATCTGCACATTCAGATATTGCAGAAAGTTGAGGATATCCGACCCCTGCTACCTTTCTCGTGGTACATACTGAACCTGGGCCAATCCCAACCTTAACTATATCTGCACCAGCAAGAATAAGTGCTTCGGTCATTTCTCTAGTCGCAACATTTCCTGCAATAATTATCTTTTTAGGAAACTCTTCTCTAACTCTTTTTACAAATTTAAGAAAAACTTCTCTATATCCATTTGCAACATCTATACAAATCATTTTCAAATTATAATTAGTTGCAACTTTTCTTCTTACGAGTTCAAAACTGTTCTCGGTTGATCCACAAGTTATGGCTATATATTCAGGATTAACTCCCTCTTCCCAAGAATTGATAAATTCTTTAGTAGAATAGAATTTCTGTGTGCATGTTAACATTTTATATTTTTGTAAGACCTTTGCAACTGAAAATAAACCAGTAGTATCCATATTTGCCGAAACTATTGGTATACCACACCATTTTTCATCTGAATGCCGAAAACTAAATTCACGTTCCAAATTCACATCAGATCTAGAAACAAGCGTACTGCGCTTAGGTCTTATCAATACATCATTAAAAGTTAGCTTAACATCTTGTTCTACGCGCATTCAGACCTTAATAATCGAATGTACAAACACTTAAGGTTCTTCTGAAAGAATAAATAATAAATATTAATATTTCTATTCATTTTTTTCACGAAAAATATTTATTTGATTTATCTTCATTTGGATATTAGATTCTATGATACTTGCAATCTCTTTTACATATTTGGCTTTAAGACATGAAACTTGTCCTTCTGTAGTATCTACTACCATTGAAGACAACATCCAAATAGATTCTTCTGTAGGTTTAGAGAATATATCTTTCATTTCTGTAATATGCTCTTTGACATCTTGAGAAATTCCTGTAAGTTCCACTATCTGTTCGACATAAAATTCCCAAAGATTTAGTATATTATTCCATTTTTCTGGTTTCACTTCTCCTATTAGTGGCGGCATTAGTTCAATCAAGGCTCGAGAATATAATTTTCCATCAGGGGCATCTTGCAAGTAATTATCTTCTAATTCATCAACAGATGGGAATATGCTGCCAAAATTTTCTGGTGGCAACGCAGGTTCTATCAAAGAAATAATTGTAAATCTCTTACCTCCCATCGCATCATACAAGAGATTAGTCCCTTGTTCCTCCATTCTTTCTACATTTACTAATGTCCCTACGTCATAAGGTGTAGACCACCCATTCAACGTTGCCATAGAAGGATTGGCCATTACATGCCCATAAGGAAGATTATCGATAGAAACATCATCCAACATTTGTTTATACCTAGGCTCAAAAACACGCATGAACATTTTTTCGCCTGGCATTAGTAATGAATTAAGAGTAAATAGCGGAATTACCCTTTGTTCATCTGGTAGATTTGTAATAGTATCATACTTGACTATATCCATAATTATTCCTAACTCTTCTATAATATGAATAGTTGTCTTTATTATTTCACAAATATTATATTATTTATTATATTTAAAATATTCAACAATGTTCTTTTCAACTATCAGGCAACGGCTTATGGTGTGGAAGAAGATGCCAAACACAACTTTGGCAAAATTAAATTCAAAGGAAAGTTAAGACCATCACAATTAGAATCTTCTACCATCATAAATGACCAACTTAAGTCAGGTGAAAAAAATCTACTAATAATTGCCCCTCCTGGATCTGGAAAAACTGTATTAGGAATTTATGTTTGGTCAGATTTAGTAAGATTACCTACATTAGTTCTAAGTCCTAATTCAGCAATTCAAGCGCAATGGATTGCTAGAGCAAGAGAATTATTCGATTTAGATGGCAAAGAAGATAATGTTAGCACATCTGTAAAAGATTATGGATTACTTACTTCTTTAACTTATCAATCAATAACCATTCCAAAAAGAGATGGTGAGAATTTAGACGATGCTGCAAAGAAATTTTGGATTAAAAATCTAATTACAAAAGGACAGGCCTCGGATTCTGAAATAGCAACAAGGTGGATAGCTGATCTTGAAGATTCTAATCCTGTTTACTATTCTGAAAGACTAAATATTTACAGAAAGAAAATAAGAGATGAATATATCTCTAAAGGTGATGCTTTATGGGTTTTACATGATTCAGCAAAAGAAAAAATAAAGATGCTAGCAGATTCTGGTATTGGAATGATAATTTTAGATGAATGCCATCATTTAATGGGACATTGGGGAAGAATTCTTTCTGATATTCGTAAATATTTTGGAAACCCTATAGTTCTTGGATTAACTGCAACTCCTCCTAATCTAGAAGACTCAAACTCATTAGACGCCATGAGATATCAAGAATTCTTTGGTGAAATTGATTATGAAGTTCCGGTACCCGCTCTTGTTCGAAATTCCAATCTTTCTCCATATCAGGATTTAGCATATTTTGTTAGGCCAACTACTGATGAACTTAGATATATTGCTAATATTGATAAGGAATTTAAAAATCTTTTAGACGAAATTAGAAGAAAACCAAACTCTTATTCTCCTGGTCGTTGCCCCGGTTTGGACATTTGGTTATATGACGTTCTTTTAAATCTAAAATTACCTGGTGGTTCTGCAAAAAATTGGCATTCCTTTCTTAAAAGAGATAAATCATTGGCAAACTTATCAAGATTATATTTATTCCAAAATGGGATAAAATTACCTGATAAAATACCTCCTCCAGATAAGAAACTCATAGATGCCAATCTTACTCAGAGCGCTGTAGTAATTCCTTTACTTGATAGATATATAAGAAATGGTTTAATTCGTTCAAAAAATATAGAAGATCATGATTTGGCAATAATTGCAAAAAATAGATTAAGAATGTTAGGAACTCAGATAACTGAAACTGGCATGCAATCATGTGCATCACCAATAGGGAGAATATTGGCCTATGCCACTGCAAAATATGATGCGTTGACGGATATCTTAACATCTGAAATAAGTACATTAGGCGAGGGCATCAGAGCAGTAATAGTTACTGATTTTGAAAAAACCTCTGCTACGAGTTTAGTGGAAAACATCCTTGATGAAGATGCAGGAGGTGCCATAGCAGCCTTTAGAGCTTTATTGAAGAATAAATATACGGACAAACTTGATCCTGTATTAATGACTGGTTCGACCGTTTTAGTAGATGATGATCTTTCACAAAAAATAATTACTAAATTTAAAGAGTGGGTCAAAAATAGAAATTTAGAAATTACTTTTATAAAATTAGAAAAAAATGGGTACTATGAAATAAGTGGTCGTGGTTCTCAATGGACTCCAAGGTATTACACTGAGATGATTACAGATCTGTTTCAAGAAGGAGTCACCAAGTGCTTAGTTGGTACTAGGGGCCTTTTGGGAGAGGGTTGGGACGCTAGTAAAATTAATGTTTTAATTGATTTAACTACTGTAACTACTAGTATGAGTATTAATCAATTAAGAGGACGATCTTTCAGATTGGATAAAGATAATCCAGAAAAGGTAGCAAATAATTGGGACATAGTATGTTTAGCAGAAGAATTCAGTAAAGGATTTGATGATTATGAACGTTTCAAGAAAAAACATTCCAGATTATACGGTGTTTGTGATGATGGAGCAATCGAAAAGGGCGTAGGGCATGTACACGCAGCTTTCACCGAAGTTAGACCAGAAGGTATATCAGAAGTCATGAGTGTTTTCAATGAAGAAATGATACAAAGATCTAAGGATAGAAAAAGAATACGAGAATTATGGCAAATCGGTATGCCTTTTGAGGCCCAAGCATCGAAAGCATTCGAATTAAAAATGAAAAAGGAGTTTTCAATTGGCTTTCCTCCTTCATTAAAAATCGGAAGAGCAGAATGGACTGAAGAAAATTTAATATTCGCAATTTCTGAGTCCGTAGCACGTTCTCTAAGGGAAATTGGTCTAATTAGGTACAGTACAACAGTTGCTGGAGGAGATAGAGGAGGAGGTTGGATGCGTACATTTTTGAAAGATTCAGATGGAATTGAGTCAAAAATATTCACTGAAGCAATGGAGGAAATATTATCTCCATTAAATGATCCAAGGTATATAATTCCAAGAGAAATCAAAATTATCAGTGATACATGGATTAGTAGAATGTTACCAGAAATAGTAGGGAAATATTTTAAAAAATCATATAATAATATTACTATGTATCACTCAATTCCAAAATCATTATGTCAGAATAAAGAGGACGCAGAAATATTCCAAAAGAATTGGAATTGGTTCGTAAGTCCGGGCGAAGTGATATATGTACACAGTGATATTGGTTCTAAAAAACTTCAAAATGCTATTGAAAATAATTTATATCCACAAGGATCTTTCCATATTAAAGATGTATTTATATAATTTAATTAATATTATTTTTTTAATAATATAGAATATATTTTGGTGCTCGTGCCGGGATTTGAACCCGGGTCGTCGCCTCGAGAGGGCGACATGATGGGCCGAACTACACCACACGAGCGTTAAGTTAACCTGAATGACTAATGTTTATGAAAACAATGCTTGAAAACTTCTAATGTCAATCTTCACTTTCACTTTCACTACCCTCTCTTCTGACTTTCTTAATATGCTAAATACATTTCATAGAGCCATGAGTCAAAACAGATATGAGACTAATGATGTAATTTATAGGAAGCGCCAAGAACCTTGTAGGGTAGTTTCATATAATTTACTAATACAGACTAATTTTAATGAAAAAGTAAAATATACTCCAAATAAAGGTCTATTAGTTAATGATAGTGGATTATTATCCTCTGAAGACCTATGGCTTCCTCTGCGCAAAGCAACATTGCCAGTTGAAATAAATAAATCCAGTTGGAGTGGCCTAGTGAGAAGATTCAATGCTTCTAAAGAAAATTCTGTGAGGGCATAAAATGTCTGGAACCAGAAGGCTAAGAGAAGCTGTTAAAATCTATCTTGAAAATCAAGGGTCAGCCAATACTGTAGAAATATTTGACCACCTTAATAGTCGTTTTCGATGGGGGGCTACGATGAATCAAGTAGGAAATATTCTTGCTAAAGATATTAGATTCGATAAAATAGGCCATACCAGAGGAGAGTTCAGGGGTAGTGTGTACACAGTATGCGTTTGGTCTATTAGTAACGATAATAAGACGTTAATAAGCCAATAAAGTCAAGTTCTAAGAACTCCTCCCGTTAATAATTATGAGTAAGAACTACAAGTCATGGGCTACTCTTTTTCGATTGGGGAATAGCCTTGGAGGCATGATTGCAGTATTTTTAGGGTCTATTATGGCTTTACAATCAATTCCATCCGGTAATTTTCTTTACATAACTACTTTTCAAGCATTATCTGTATTTTCATTCATGGCATCATGGAATGCATTAAATGACTATCTTGATTTTGAAATTGACAAAATTGGTAAGCCGAATAGACCATTACCATCGGGCCAAATATCTATGAAAAATGCAAAAATAGCAATCTTTATGTTAATATCATTTTCTATATTTACAATTATGTTAGCTGCTTATTTTGCAAATATTTCTGATCAAGGACTAAAATCATGGGCACCCTCTGTAGTTATATGGTCCGTAGCTTTATTTCTCTTGATTAATTATGAATCTGATTCTAAATATAGTCTCAACTTGAAAAATCGTGGGCTCCCAGGAAATATCGCTATCAGTGCTTCAGTTGCTATGGTAGTTCTATTCGGATCAGCTGGAGTTTTTGAATTAACTAATGGTAGAGTAATATCAGTTGCAATTATGGGGTTTCTCTATAATTTAGCAAGAGAAATCATAAAAGATGTTGAAGATATGAATTCTGATAAAGGAAGAAATACTTTAGCAATGAAGATTGGTCCAGAAAAAACTAGAATTATTGCATACCTTATCTCTCTGATGACTTTAGTTTCAATAATGACTCCTTTTGCTTTAGATTTATTTGAACAACAATATATTATTCTAGTATTACCAGGTATCCTTGTTTTGCTTATGGTAAAATCAAAACTTTCTCTTGCTCAGGATTTTGCTGCTCAACAATTATTAAAAAGATCATTGTATTTATGCCTTGCAGGATTCACAATAATATCATTAATCTAAAATAACTCTCTAAAAGTATACCAGGCATTTTCATTACACATGTAAGTTAGAAGTGACATTTGAGCCCACATTCTGTTTTCTGCTTGATCAAATACGACACTATTCTTTGAATCAATCACTGCATCCGTGACTTCATCCCCTCTATGCGCTGGCAAACAATGCATAAATAAATAATCAGGATCAGCATTAGAAACTAATTCTTCATTTATTTGGAATCCATCAAATGCATTCTTCTTGTCTTTCAAGTGTTCTTCTCCCATGGATACAAAAATATCAGTATATATTACACCTGCTCCTGATACAGCCTCTTCAGGGTCATTTGTTGAAATAATTTTTGCACCAGTCTGATCAGCTATCTTCTTTGCTCTATCAATAATCATTTTATCTGGTTCATACCCTAATGGAGTTGCATAACTAAAATCATGCCCCATAGATACACTTGCAAGTAACAAATCATGTAGGACGTTATTCCCATCTCCAATCCACGATATGTGGCCGTTTAGCTTTTCTTTATTTTCAGTTATTGTCATTAAATCTGCTGCTGCTTGACATGGATGATGTAAATCTGAGAGAGAATTTATCACGGGAATTGTTGAATATTTAGCCAAATCTACTACGTCTGAATGTTTGAAACATCGATAAGTCATTCCATCCAAAAAACGAGATAAAACAGCAGCAGTGTCAGCTATGGATTCACTTTTTCCTAATTGTATGTCGTTAGAAAGTAGAGTTAACGGCTGACCTCCCAATTTACTTACTCCTACTTCAAATGAAACTCTTGTTCTAGTGGAAGGTTTTTCATAAATAGATCCAATCGACATCCCTTCTAAAGGCTTGAACTCATTCACAAAATCATCACCATTTTTTATTTTTATGGCCCAATCAATTAAATCAGGTAGTTCTTTACTAAAATCATCTATAGCTAATAAATCTCTCTTTTCTTCATAATCGCTCATCTTCTATATCTCCTGCATATCCATCTCTTGTATCCCCCATTCCACCAAACATGGATTGGGCAAAGGTCAGTACATCTGCCAAACCATCTTCTATTTCACTAGATAGAGGTATCAGTCCAGGTTGTATTGCCGCATTTTGCATCATCCTAAGCTGTCCAATAGCAAACTCTGCTCTTTGACTACCTGATTTAGCATCATTAGCTTGTCTCTCTGACTCTTCGTATAGTGCAACTTCGAGTATATCTAAATTATCTCCCCATTCCATTATAGTTTCTAATTCTTCAGGTTCTAATAAATCAGTTTTAGATAAGAAGTTGGCAGTCGGTAATCCTAATCTGAAATGAACTATTGAGGATAATAACATTTGTGAAACAAAACCACTGGGAGTTCTTGATAACATGGGGTCAAATAAGAAAATTAGGCACGCCCTTCCCTGTCCCAAAACATCAACAAGGTGACTTGATGCTTCTCTGAAAGCAAATAATTCTACTTGACCTGGAGTATCTACGATTAACATATCACCCGATAAACCCTCAATCTGTTCAAACACATCCTCTGCTTGAGAAGCTACCAGATCTGCTGCTAATATCTGAGCACCATTGGGGCCTAGGTCATACTCGCTCATTACATCTGAAAGTGATACTAAATCTCTAACATCAAATTCAGGATCATAATGAACTCTTTCTGCACCTGGATCTAGATTTATTGCCATTACATCTACTTCAAGAAATCTTGCCCATCTTTGATATGCTGTTACTAATGAACTCTTACCTGCTCCTGCTGTTCCAACTACAAATATTACTGGAGGACTGGTACTATCTTGTGCACTCATATTACTCCCAAGTCATTCACAGTTTCAACTATTCTGTTCATAGTCCCGTCAGAACAATGAACAGGTAATCGTTATACCCTCTAACTATTGGGGCTAATTACCGTTGGGGTGTGTATACGTATGTCTAAAAAAACTCCACCTCCACCTCCAGGATTCCCTCCTCTGCCTCCTCCTCCACCTATTGACGATTCTAATGATAAAGAGATAAAACAAAAAAATGATGATTTAGATATTGAAAATACAGATATATCCAATATTACTGATGATTTATCTACATCTTTTGAATCTCCATTATCTCCTCCATCTGAACAAACCCCACCTCCGCCTCCAGGCTTCACTCCTCCTCCGCCTCCAGGCCTCACTCCTCCTCCGCCTCCAGGCTTCACTTCTTCAATCTCAAATATCATGGTTGAGGGCGACAATGTCAATAATGAAATAATAGATTCTGAAGATAACCTAATTTCTCCCTCTAAAGAGACAGATGATGCATCAATATCTGACTCTAATTCTATTGTTTCAGACTCCAAATCTTCTGATGATATATCCTCTTCATTTTCTCAGTTATTAGATAATTCTGTAGATTATAATGAAATTTCAACTCTTCCTGACAATTCTGAACCTGAAAGAAAATTAGAATCACTTAAATCACTGGCAGACTCATTATCAATATTTTCAGATGAATCAAATGTTGATGAGCCATATGAGGAGGAATCTTCAGATTCTGATGTAGAGTCAACCACGGACTCATTTTCAATAATGTTTGACTCTGATGAACAACAATTTGCAGTAGAAAAAGAATCAAAGTTTTCCATATTAAGACCTTCTATTGAAGTCGACTCAATACCGGGAGATAAATTACATGCAATTCTAAAAGAATCGGAGGTATCATCTCTAAATCCAAATGGTTCTGTAAGAAATCAAAGTATCAAAGGAGAACTTATTCTTAGAAATGCAAGTAAAAAACATCGTGCTTGGGATATTGAAATACAACTAAAAGATACCGATTCTACTGATTTCGGTGAAGCTATAATACCTATTAGAGAACTAGACGCAACCGAAGAAAAAATTATCAAATATAGTGCTCAAGGCCCTAGAATGGTTATAATGACTGAATCAATAGATACAGATTCTGAAAGAAATGAAGAATCAAGCCTGTCGCTAGTATATTTAGATAATCCTCAAGATATACTAATTTCTATTGAATTAGAAAATGTTTCTTCAGTGCCATTAAATGATGTCCAAGTGACTAGAACCATGCCTAATTCATTCATACATGCAGAAGATGCGGAATACGTAATTGAAGATGATAAATTAGTTTGGAACATTGGTCGATTAAACCCAGGTGAAAAAATGCCACTATCTCTATCTGTTTCTGCTAGCATATCCTCAGTTGAGAAAATCTCTGCTGGAATATGCACCGCAACATACTCTGCCGATGCAACAATATCGAGATCTCAATTTGAGAAAGTTACTAGTTCAGGTAGACAATTTTCATATGTCAATGCGAAGGAACAAGATAGGCCAGGCGTTTGGGATTGTAAATGTGTTTTTGAAAATAAATCTTCATTCGTTGTAGCTCTTGCTGGGGCAACTGTACGATTAGTAGGAAGGGAAGAACCAATTCTTGATGTTTCGGACATTCGACAAGATATCCCTCCAGAGGGAAGATGGGATTCTATGATTAAAAGAGTTGAGTCGGAAGAACAACCTAGTTTCACTCAAGAAGTTAGATATTCTATATTACCAAGAATCTCTGTTGAATCTAAAGGTAAAGTATCTTTAAAAGAACAAAAGTTAACAATCCTTGATGCGATTATCAATAAGAGATATGATAAATCTAGGATTAAATCTTACATATCTTCAGATGTCGAGACAGTAATTACAATTGAAAATACAGGATCGGCAGTCATGAATGTTGTTAGGATTTTAGACGATATACCTGGTATATTCAAACCCCCTTCTCACAGCCAGATATCAATAGAAATAGAAGGATTAGAATTAAAACCAGAACAATACCAAGTCGAGATAATTAATGGTATTCAAATTGAAGAGAAACTAGTATCTCCAGACTCGAATGGACATGGTCTACGTGCTACTATTGGTACGTCGGCACCTCTCGGATTAAGGCCTGGTAAAACAATGATAATACGATACCCTCTACATGCACCCGATCCTTCTCCACAGAATAAACTACTTTCAGCACCCGTGAAAGCTTATTTCAGTTCAGAACGTTTTGGACCAGTGGCAGAAAGATTGGTAAAAAAACCCCCTCAAATAAAAGTTGTTCACCGAAGAAGAAATATTAGCACAGGGAAAGAAGTATTCCCAGGAGGCGGTCTTGGAAAATATGAAATAATGCTAATGTTCGATAATAATTCTGACAGTGCTTTGGATGATTTAGCATTACATGATGTAGTACCAGGAACATTTTCAATTGAAGACTCTAGTGTACGTTCTTCCCTAAGTGGTGAACGTAAGGCGTCAACAACAAAAGAATCAGCTAGAGAAGGAACACATGTAACCTGGAAAATTGGAAGAATAGAAAAAGATGAAAGAATTGAAGTAGTTTATGTAATTCAAGGAGATCCTGAATCGGAATATAAGATGTCAGATGTACAAGACTTCCATGGTGCTACATTTGGTGAGGAAGTTGATGAGGTCCCAAATTTACCTGAGTGGGTCGAAGAATCAAATTCCAATGAGCTATTAAATGCTGATAATGATATTATACTTTATCCCGACTCAACAGACTTTGAAGAAAACATTGTAGAAGAAAACATTGTAGAAGAAAACATTGTAGAAGAAAACATTGTAGAAGAAAACATTGTAGAAGAA
>MDSW01130724.1_pt1 | contig 89945 bp, 78 predicted proteins | sample 811171 | NCBI WGS metagenome assembly MDSW01 (sample SAMN05326641, study PRJNA326480) | marine metagenome | isolation source: seawater | place: Atlantic Ocean: North West | collected 2012
GGCGTATCCTTCATGGCTGGATGGGTGGTGGTACTTCCATTCCAGCCGGATACGCCGCCTGTTTCAAACTCGCCTATACACCACGATTGAGCATAGCTCCGTCGACGATTATCAGCTCGAAATCGGTAACGGTCTGCGCAAGTACTGAGTCGATCGTTCGCGCCAAGCAATAGGCCCGATTGAACGTTGGCAGAATGACGGACACCCTTGGCGTATTGCGAGTCTCGGGCACAGCATCATCCGCTTGTCTGAAGCGTTGCATCGCGCAGGGCGCGATAAGCGCGGGCCGCGTGTTGCGGGGCGAAGGCTTCGGCTCTGTGCATCAACAGCGATCGATCGGGTGGGTTGCTCAAGGCCTGTGTTATGGCGTGGCTCAAGGCGCTGACATCGTTCAAAGGAACGAGCGCACCGTAGCGCCCGTTATCCAGAATCTCCCGCGGGCCATGCGGGCAATCGAGCGCCACTACAGGGGTTCCGCAGGCCATGGCCTCAACCAGCGCCAGAGAAAATCCTTCGGCCTGAGAACACAAGACGAACACGCTGGCGCGATTGATATACGGATAAGGATTGTCGGTCCAGCCCGGCATCGATAAGCGCTCGGTCAGTCCAAGACGTCGGGCTTGACTGCTCAACGCATCGCGCAGGGAACCTTCACCTAGGATGGTCAATCGCGGCTTAGAGGCAATAGCGGCCACTGCATCGAGTAATACGTCGAATCGTTTTTCCGGTGACAAACGCCCTACAGCCAAAAGGTTAGGCGGCTGATCTTCGCCGAACCAGGCGTGAGGGCACGGGCGCTCTGCCAGTTCGCGCAATTCACAAGGCGCTGACGGGTTGTATATGACCTTCACGCGTTGTGGGTCGACGCCTACGACATCTATCAAGTCCTGTGCCACGCCGTGAGAGACCGCTACGACGTGGTCGAGCCGGTTGTACACCGTTCGACAGAAATTCAGGAATCGTTGCCACTTGCGCGGTCGTTTGGCGGTCTTCAATCGGTGCTGGCACTGGGTGAAATATGCGCTGTGAAAGATGCAGCCGACCCGTGTCGCCGGCGCTGCCAGGGCGCGTGCCGTTGCCAGCGTAAGACCCAACTGCCACAAGTTCCCCAGAACCCATGCCGGCCGATGACGACGCAGATACCCACATAGCGACGGTAGATAGAGCAAACGATCCAGCTGTCGACGTGATTGAAACACCGACTTCGCAAACAAGCGCAAGCTCGTGTGCGCAGCGGCCACCATATGCAGACGTGTCCAGACCTGATTCGATTGAGAGAGCCTGATGAGGCGGGCCCCGTTGGGCAGACGAGCGCTTAGTGTATCGGCATCATGGTTCACAACGACGTCCACCGCATGCCCATCGTCTATAAACCACTGAGCGATACGCAGTGCCACGATCTGCGATCCGCCGCCGGCAAGATCGTGAAGATAGATAGCGATCAGGGGCCGCGATGCGCTGGGCAAAGCTGCTCTCTTAAGACGACTGTATCTGCGCAGTATAGGATATTCGCAGCTCTCGGCCACCGACCGCCGATTGGCGTGCGACGTGTTGCACCGGCATTATCGGCGACGGTTTGCACACAAGGAAGCGATCATGGCGGGGCCAGAATATTCGATCGATGATTTGCAGGCCCCCGGCGTCCAGTGCAGTCGCTTTCTAACCGATTGGCTGAGCACGCATCCGCTCGAGTCGTCGCAGCTCGTCGCCGACCAGGCATTTTCTCGTGAGCACCTCGACCTGAGACCGGCGCCGCCCGATACCGATGACCCTAGTGAACAGGCTGCGACTCTTCGGCGCTACCGAGATCGCTGGCTGAGTGTGATCGCATGGCGTGATTTGATGGGCGTCGACAGCCTGGAGGCGACACTGGGCGCACTGTCCGATCTTGCCGACGACTGTATTGAAGCTGCGCTCTGCGCCGCAGAGCGTTCGCTCGCGCCGCGATTGGCTGCGCCGATGGATCCTCAAGGCAGGCCAGCGCGACTCGTGATTATCGGCATGGGAAAGCTCGGAGGGCGTGAGCTCAATTTTTCTTCCGATATCGACCTGATTTTTGCCTATCGCGATGATCTAAGCATCCCCGACGACGCCGACACCGATGTCTCGTCATATTTTAGAAAGATCGCGCAGAAGACCGTACAGCTGCTGTCGGAAACCACCGCCGATGGGTTCGTCTATCGCGTGGATACTCGGCTTCGACCGTTCGGGGACTCGGGCGCCCTCGTGGCCAGCCTTTCGGCGATGGAGTCGTATTATCAGAACCACGGGCGTGAGTGGGAGCGCTATGCCTGGGTCAAGGCGCGCCCGGTGGCCGGGGATATCGAGGCCGGGCAGGCGCTGATCCGCATGGTGCGACCGTTCGTGTATCGCCGCTATCTGGATTACGGCACGTTCGAGTCGATCCGTGAAATGAAGGCGATGATTGATGCCCAGGTGGTGCGCTCGGATGCCGCCAACAACATCAAGCTGGGCCTGGGCGGTATTCGCGAGATCGAGTTCGTGGCCCAGGCGTTTCAGCTGATTCGCGGCGGACAAGAGCCCAATCTGCAGACCACGAGCCTGCGAATCACGCTGTCGCGGCTGGCGGAGGCCGGCCATCTGCTGCCCGACACCGCCGAAACGCTGGATGCGGATTACGTCACGCTGCGTCGGTTGGAAAACCGGCTACAAATGGTCGACGACCAGCAGACCCATGACTTGCCGGACGACGAGGTGGCGCGTGAGCGCATCGCGCGCGCGATGGGATACAACACGTTATCGGCATTCGATGCCGATATCGCCGCGCTTCGCCAGCGGGTACATCGTATTTTCGACGAGGTTTTTGTCGACCCCGAGACCGATGATGCCGCCGCCGCGCAGTCGGCCGACGATAAAGCGCTGGCACGGCTGTGGTCGGGCGCTCTGGAAGTCGATACGGCTCGGGGCACGTTGGAGCGCATCGGTCTCACGCAGGTCGATGAGATCATCGGCGCCCTGGATGATCTGCGCGAGCAGCGGCTCTATCGCGTATTGAGCGATCGAAGTCGGCGCTGGGTTGCGCGGCTGATCCCGCTGCTGCTGAGTCAGCCGGTAGATTCGGTGGATCGGGATCGCGCAATCGTTCGCACGTTAACCGTGATCGAGGCCATCATCGGCCGCAGCAACTATATCGCGCTGCTGGTCGAGCATCCGGCTGCCCTCAAGACTCTGACGCGTCTCTGCGGGGCCAGCAACTGGATCACCACCCATATCGCCGGTCAGCCTGCACTGCTGGATACGCTGCTTGATCGGCGCCAGCTGTACCAGCCGCCGAGCCGTGACGAACTCGCGGCCTCGTTGGCCAGCGAACAGGCCGCAATCGCGGCGTCAGATCTCGAGGCCCAGATGAACGCCCTGCGGCGCTTCCAGAAGAGCGCGGTGCTACGCGTCGCCGCGGCCGACGTGACCGACGCCATGCCGTTGATGATCGTCTCCGACAAGCTCACCGAAATTGCCGAAGTCGTGCTGGCCGCGGCGCTGGATATCGCCTGGGCCCGAATGCGCGAACGTTTCGGCGAGCCGCGCGCCGACGATGGCGGCATGTGTGGCTTCACGATCGTGGCTTACGGCAAACTCGGTGGCCTCGAGCTGGGCTATGCGTCGGACCTGGATCTGGTCTTCATCTACGACGGGCCGACCGAGCGCGAAACCGTGAGCGGCCAGCGCAGTCTTACGCATCAGGTCTTTTTCACCCGCCTGGCACAGCGGCTGATTCATGTCCTGTCGACCCAGACCATGGCCGGCCGCGCCTATGAGATCGATATGCGCCTGCGCCCGTCGGGCAACGCTGGTCTCATGGTGTCGCACATCGATGCTTTAGCGGATTATCAGCGCAACAAGGCATGGACCTGGGAACATCAGGCGCTGGTGCGCGCGCGCCCGGTCGCCGGGAACACCGCACTGGCCCACGCCTTTGAGTGGTTGCGCCAGGATATCCTGGCACGACCGCGCGAGTTGCCCGAGCTGGCCGGGGAAGTGCGCGCCATGCGCACTCGCATGCGCGATTACAAAGACGAAAGTACCGCCGACGAGCTGGACGTGAAGCAAATGGCGGGCGGTTTGATCGATATCGAATTTCTGGCGCAATTCGCGGCGCTCGCCTACGGGCAGCGGTTCAACGAAATCGTGCGCTTCACGGACGCCATTCGAATCCTCGAGAGCATGGAGTCCGCGGAAATATGGGCGCTAGACGACGTGCAGTGCCTGACGCGGGCGTATCGCGATTATCGGCGCATTGCCCACGGCGCGGCGCTACAGGAGCAGCGGGCCATGATCGACATCGAAACCGCTCCGCCGGCGCGCGCGCGCATCGCCGAGCTCTGGCATCAGTGGATCGACGCCGCAGCCGAAAGCAGTGAGTCTCATGCCTGACAAGGCGCTAGCCACGATCATCCACGTGAATCTGGCGCGCGGCTTTCGCGGCGGTGAGCGCCAGACCGAACTGTTGATTCGCGAGCTGGCACGGCGCGGTGTGACCCAGCGACTGGTCACACGGGCCGGCCAACCGTTGGCCACGCGGCTGGCCGACGTGTCGCGTCTGGAAATTGTGGCGATCGGCAAGCCGTTTCTCTTGAAGATTCATCATCTCCGCGGTGCGCTCGTGCATGCCCACGACGGCAAGGGCGCGCACATGGCGTATGGCGCGTGGCATGTCTTTGGCACACGGTATATCGTCACGCGCCGGGTCGATAATGCGCCCAGCGCGTCGCCGGCTACGAAAGCCATGTTTCGTCGCGCGGCACGCGTTGTGGTGCTATCGCGGGCGATCGGGCGCGTATTGACCGAGCGTTTTCCCGGGCTTGCGACTGAGACGATTCCGAGCGCGGCCGCGGATATGCCGGTTAGTGCGCAGACCGCAGCCGCGCTGCGCGCGCGTTGGGGCGGCGAGACGATCGTGGGCCAGGTCGGGGCCCTGGACGACAGTCAGAAAGGCCAGTACGACACGCTGGCCGCGGCGCGCCTCCTGCTGGCGGATCGGGCCGACTGGCGCTTCGTCTTCGTGGGCGACGGCAAGGATGAAGCCGGGCTGAAACAGGCCGCCGGCGCCGGTGCGGCCCATGTATTTACCGGCCGCGTGGATAACGTGGCCGATCATCTGGCGGCGTTCGATATCTTTATCTTTCCGTCTCGCCACGAGGGCTTGGGCTCAACGCTGCTGGATGCCATGGCCGTGGGCGTGCCGATCGTGGCCACCGCCGTCGACGGTATTCCGGAAATCGTGGAACACGAGGTCAACGGATTACTCGTCGCACCGGGGGATTCAGCGGCGCTGGCCGCGGCCTGTCAGCGGCTGCGCGACGATCCGGAACTGGCTGCACGCCTGATCGCCAACGGACGAGATCGCGTGAGCCGTTATACTGTGGCGGCCATGGCCGATCGTTATCAGGCGCTCTACGACAAGCTTGCTTGAGGCAGACGGCCCATGGTCTGACATCCGGCGATACAAAGGGCAGGGCATGATCATCGTTACCGGCGGCGCCGGCTTCATTGGCAGTAACATCGTAGCCGGGCTGAACGCCCGCGGCGTGACCGACATCCTCGTCGTCGATGACCTGACCGACGGCCGCAAATGCCTGAATCTGGCCGATCTCGCATTTTCCGACTACATGGAATACGACGAGCTCGCCGCTCAAATGGACGCGGGTGCCGAGTTCGGCGACGTGGCGGCCATTTTCCATGAAGGGGCGTGTTCGGACACCACCGAGTGGGACGGGCGCTACGTCATGGCGCGCAACTTCACCTACTCCAAAACCCTGCACCGCTGGGCGACCGCACGCGGCGTGCCGTTCCTCTATGCCTCATCGGCTTCGGTTTATGGCATGGGGCCGGATTTTTGCGAACGCCCGGCAGCCGAGCGCCCCTTGAACATGTATGCCTTTTCCAAATGTGCGTTCGATCAATACGTGCGGGCGCATCCATCGTCCTCGCAGGTCGCCGGCCTGCGCTATTTCAATGTTTATGGCCCGCGCGAGGCCCACAAGGACAAGATGGCCAGCGTCGCGCGACATTTTTCGGCGCAGGTGGCCGATGAAGGCCACTGCCGACTGTTCGAAGGCACCGACGGCTACGCCGACGGCGCCCAGGAGCGCGATTTCATCCACGTGGATGACGTAGTAGCCGTCAATCTCTGGCTGCTCGACAACCCGCAAGTCTCCGGCGTCTTCAACTGCGGCACCGGGCGCGCACAGAGCTTTAACGATGTGGCCAACGCGGTGATCGACTGGCACGGCCGCGGTGAAAAACGCTATATCGCGTTTCCCGAGCATCTGCAGGGCCGATACCAGAGTTTCACCCAGGCCGACATGGCCGCCCTCCGGGCGGCAGGCTACGATGCCGAGTTCCTGAGTGTGGAGCAGGGCGTGCCGCGTTACCTGGACTGGCTGGCCGAGCGCGGCTGATATCGATATGTCAGACGCTTTGCGAGTGGCGCACTACGTGAGCCTGTCCGGTTTTGGTGGCGTTGAGCAGCACTTCGCGGCGTTCGCGAGACGCGTGGCGCAGCGCTCGGACGTGATACAAACCGTGGTGGCCTGCAGCAAGACGGTGCATGGGCATCATGCTGACGTGCGAGACATCTGCAAGGAGATCGCGTTCGAGAAGAAATGGCGCGGCATCGAGATTCCGCGCCGTCCGGCCATGCTTCGGCGACTGTGGGCCGAGCGCACTATTGCCCGACAGGCGCCGGACGTAGCCCTGTTGTGGAATCGTCTTGACCAACAGGCGCGGGCGATCGATTGTCTCGGGGCTGCGCGTTCACTGTACTGGGAGCACGGCTCGGCCTGGTTACACGGCGGCGACGCCGAAAAACAGCGTGCGCTTGCGGCCATGCCGGCAGTGATAGCCAACTCGCTGGCGGCCAAGCGCATGCTCCAGCTTCGCTGGGGCTATAACCGGCCGATCCGGGTAATTCCGAATGGTGTGCGAGCGCCGCTGGCCAAGCGACCCCGCGAACTGACACCGGGCGCACCACTACGATTGGGGATCGCCGGGCGGCAGATTCCGATCAAGGGCGGGCTGCTAGCGATTCACGCGTTGGCCGAGCTGCGCGAGCAAGGGCGCGATGCTGTGTTGACCGTTGCCGGCGACGGGCCGCTGCGAGACTCGCTCGAGGCACTGGCAAACCGTCTGGGTATTGCCTCTCATGTCCGATTCGCCGGTGTCGTTAAAGACATGCCGGGTTTTTTCGACGAAATCGATGTGTTCGTCCATCCCGCGCTGCGCGAGCCGTTCGGTCTGGTCGCCGCCGAAGCGCAGAGCGCCGGCGTGCCGGTGGTTTGTACCGCCGTGGACGGCTTGCCCGAAGTCGTTGCCAGCGGACAGACCGGTATCTGCGTGAAACCGACCGCCGACCTCGAGCGACACGCCGCGCTGGGCGGGCAGAACATCGGATTGCCGCCGAAGGTTTATATCCCGGACGACGATGCGATTACGGCACCGCGGGTGTGCGAGCCGGCCGACCTAGCGGCCGCGATCGATGAGGTGACGGCCGACGCGTCGGCTTATACGCGAACGAGCGCGAACGCGATTGAGCGCGTGGCTGGCCGCTTTGATTTTGATGACCATGTCGATCGGGTGCTTGTGGCCGTACGCGAATATGCCGAAAGTGCGACGCTGCGTGCCTGAGTCCGTGCCGCGCCTGTTGCATTACGTCAGCCTCGACGGCGCCGGAGGCGTTGAATTCCAGTTCGTGGATTTCGTGGCCCGTGCGCGCGCTCTGGCCGGCTGGCGTTCCGACATCGTGGCCTGCGGGCAACGGACCCATCCCCTGATCCAGGACCGTCTGGATCCGAGTGTGCGCTTGCGGCGTGAGAAATACGCGGGTCGACTCAAGCTGCCCAAGTGGCCGCCGCAGCTGCGTGCCGCGTGCCAACGCCGCTATGTCCGCGAAAGCCGGCCCGACGCCGTACTGATCTGGAACCGGCTGCGGGATAGCGAGGACACCCTGGCGGCCGCAGGGCCGCAACGCTGTATCTACTGGGAACGGGGAGCGGCCTGGTTTACCGGCGAGAGCGCGTCCAAACGCCGGTTTCTTGACGGCGTGCAGGCGGTGTTATGCAACAGCCACGCCGCGCGCCGCATGCTGGAGCTGCGCTGGGGCTATCAGGGCCAGCTCTGTGTGGTGCCCAATGCGCTGCGTCCGGCGCTCATGCCCCAAGCGCCCGCGGCTCGTTCAGGCTGCGCCGACGCCCCTACATGGCGTCTGGGCGTGGCCGCCCGGTTGGAATCGATCAAGGGCGTTGCACTCGCGATCCATGCGCTCGCTTCCATGCGCGACGGTGGAATTTCGGCAGAGCTGCATATCGCCGGCGATGGACCGCAGCGCGATTCGCTAATGCGCCTGGCCAAGCGCCTGGGCGTGGCGCGTCAGGTCACGTTCCTCGGCCTGGTTGCAGATATGGCCGTGTTCTATTCGGGGATTGATTTGCTCGTACATGCCGCACTGCGCGAGCCGTTTGGACAGATTGTCATCGAAGCCGCCGCCTACGGAGTACCGAGCGTGGTTGCGGGCGTGGATGGTCTTGTAGAGGTCACAAGCGACAGAGAGACCGGCGACGTCGTGTGGCCACAAGCCGACTTGGCGGCTTATGCGGCTCTCGGCGCAGACGCCGAGGGTTTGCCGCCGTGGGTCTATCACCCGAACGAGGATACGATTGCCGCGCCGCGTATCGTCGCGCCCGAAATACTGGCCAAAGCGATCATCGATCTGCTTGCCGACAACCCACGCTATGCGCGATATAGCGCGGCCGGCATTGAACGCGTGGCGACCTCGTTTTCTTTCGACACACATGTAAAACGGGCCCTGACCGCCGTTGGCCGATTCGTCGAGGGCCGGTCGCTGACTTGGGAGGGCGCATCATGACAACGCCGCGCGTGGCGATCGTTTTTCGTGGTATCGGCGATATCGGCGGGACCAACAACACCATCGCCGATCACGCACGCGAATTTACACGACGCGGCTATGCGGTCGATCTGATTGGCGAGAAAGTACATAAGGGCGGTGTTACCGCCGATATGGGACGGGCGGTTCGGATCCGACGTCTGCCTATCGCGAAGCGCTGGCGCTGGCGATGGTTCGCCCGGCAAGCTGACCGGCTCATTACAGCCAATAACTATGCTTTTGTCGCCGGTCATGGTCACGCAACGCGCCAGACGGTGTTATCAATGCACAACTGTCTTCACGCGGCCCACGAGAGTATTACCGGCCGGCCACTCGAGCCGATTGGCAGTCTGGCGGAAATTCACGACGCCGTATTCTCGGCGGACCGTTTCTCGGTCTGTATCTGTAATTCAAGACTCATGCAGGCTGATCTGTCGCAACGATACGGAACAGTAATCGAGCGCTTGCCGATCGTCTATCCTGGCTACCGCGCAGAACAGTTTAACCGTGCGCAAAAGCCGGATTATCGTGACGCCCTACGCGAAAAGCTCGGCGCCGCCGATGAGACTCTCATCGGCCTGGCCACATCGGGTGACTTCAAAAAACGCGGGCTGGATCTGTTGATCGAGGCGTATGCCCGCCTTTCGCCAGCGTGCCGTGCGCGGAGTCGGCTGCTTGTCATGGGCAAGCCAAGCGGCTCCAAGCCGTTCGTCGAGCAAGCCCGCTCGGCCGGTGTGGCCGACCGGCTCCATTTTATCGGAGCCACGCGTGAACCCGAGCGTTATTTCCACGCGCTCGATATCTGTGTGCATCCGGCGAGATTTGAAGAATTTGGGCAGACCGTGCAAGAGGCCATGGCGTGCGGTGTTCCGGTAATCGCGTCGAAGCGTGTTGGCGCAATGGAGCAGTTGCCGCCGGCTTGGTACGACGCGCTGCCGGAAACGCCCGACGTCGCGGCGCTTGTCACGCAACTTACCGATCTGATCCATTCGGCGGATCGCCGTGTAGCGTTGGCCGATGTGGGCCATACGGCGGTCGTTGCCAACACCCGCCAAGCCAACGCTCAAGCAACGTTCAATCTGTATCGTGAGGCTGGATTGCCGGTGCCACCTGCCGGCCATGAGGCTAGAGTGGCAAACTGAATCTATGTCCAATATTGATTCGAAACGCAGCCCGTCAGATATGTCGTATGTCGTAGCCGCAGACATGACATTGTCCGAGTCGAGCCGGCGGCGTCTCCACGGCATGTACATTCCGGGCCTGACGAAGTGGCGCGGCAAAATCGTGAAAAGGCTAAACCGTTGGCGCGATCGCTGGCGAACATCTCGAAAGCCGTCGCACATCCGCCTGCGTGGGATTCGCGTTGCGATCGATCGCGCCAGATTTTCGGAGAAGATCATTCGCCGGCTCTATGACGGCGGCTACGAGCGAGAAGAATGTGTGGCTCTTGAGCGCACGCTTCGCGCCGACGACCGTTTATTGGAGTTGGGTGCGGGTATTGGATATATCTCTACGGCGGCGGCGCGGCGCATCGGCAGCACGCGCGTCGTAACGGTCGAAGCCAACGATGCGCTTGCGCCTATCATCGAGGCCACACACCGCGCCAATAATGTGACGCCGGAGCGGCGGTTTGGGGTGATGACGGCCAGTAATGATCTTTCGCCCCGCGTCTTTTATCGGCACACGAGAAATCTTTGGTCTTCGTCGTTGACCCTACCGGACGGGCCCTATGAACAGGTGCAAGTGCCTGCGATGTCCTGGGCCGAAACGCTGTCCGAGTTGCGACCGAGCTATCTGGTCATGGATATTGAAGGCGGCGAGATCGAACTTTTGTCGTGTCTCGATGCCGATCATGTGCGTCGGATGCTCATCGAATTCCACCCGCGCAAGACCGGAACAGAAAGCGTGGCCGGGGTTTTCGAACATCTCCATCGACTCGGGTTCCGCGCCGATCGTGTAGCATCTGGCACGCATATTTATTACTTCGAGCGCTAGTTAGCGCCAACATGCGCTGTGTAGCGGTGAGGCGTACGCGCCACTCTTGGCTTGCTCCGACCGATTACGATATGTCTTCTCGCCTGCGCGTTTATGTATTTTCTTATAACCGGCCCGAATTTTTGGCCAATATCGTCGCCTCGGTCGAAACGCTGATTCCCGACGCAGCGCTTACAATTATCGATGACGACAGTGAAGACCGGCGCATGCGCAAGCTGCTGGCGCAGTACGAAAGCACGCGGCGCATCCTGCGGCCTTCCACGCATGCCAGATCACAGACCTACAAGACCGGCGGCCTGTATGCCAACAAGACGCTGGCCCTAGCCGATGCCGCGGAACAGGGTGCGGACTATGCATTATATATGCACGATGACCAGCAGATCGTGCGGCGGGTAAGTGGCGACGATCTGGCACGCTTCGATGCGTTTTTCGCCGCCAATCCGAGTGCGCTCGAGATACAGCCGTGTTTTTTCAAGCATGACCTGCGAGCGGCCGATCGCCAGTACACCCGTTTGGATGATAGCCAAAACGCCTATTTTCGTGACCAGCCCAATGCTCGAGGCCATCGATACTTTGCGGGATCGGGGCTGTTTCACGTCGAGCGCACGCAACAGGTGATAGGAACATTCGGCCTGGGCGAAAAACCCAACGAGGCGTTTCTGTCGGAACGCGCTATATATATGGGGCTCTATGCGTATCCGTTCATGGCATGGCTGCCGTTTCCGATTTCCTATCGCGGTAAGAAACGCGCTATCACGCATCGATTGATCGAATGGCTGGGGGGCGGTGGCTTTCATCCCATCGATTATCTGGATGCCGATGAAACCGCGCGCTTGCTGAATCGTGATCTGGGTGAGCGGCCGGTAGCTGAGGACTGGCTTAGCGCGCCAAGCGCGCCGGCCGCCGAAAAGTGGTCCACGATGGGAGGGTTCTATAACGCCAGCGCTCGCCGCGGGTTCAAGAAGGCCTTGGCGCGTCTGCTATGGAAATGGCAGAAGCGTCGTGGTTGAGTCGCTCAATTTGAAAAGTTTTCTGTCGCGTCTGCCGGAGTTTTTGCCGCCCGGGCGCCCTGTGGTGTATTTCGATTACGCGGTCTATTCCAACGTCGGCGATCTGTTGATCCACAAGGCCACCGAGGCGTTTTTTAGCGCCAACGGCAATCGTGTGATCGATGCCTTCAGTCTCCAGAACTACGGCAAGGCGCTCAAACGGCGCTTCGCAAAGGACGCGATTCTGGTGTTTCAGGGGGGCGGCAACCTGGGCGATCTGTTTCCGCGTCACGATCGGCTGCGTCTGGATGTGTTGAACGCGTTTCCATCGCATGCAGCCGTTGTGCTGCCACAAACCGCCTATTACAGCGACCACGCCCAGGCCAGTGCCATATTGTCAGCGTATGCGGATCATCCGCGGCTTGAGATTCTGTTGCGCGATACGCGCAGTCTCGATCTCGTGACCCCACACCTGCCGGGGCGCGCGCATCTCATGCCGGATATGGCCCATGTACTTCAAAACGACGCCTTCGTGCACGCTGCCTGGCGCAATGTCGTACCCCGTGGTGACCTCGACTTCATGCGTGAGCCCTGGACGCCCGATGCAGGCGCAGGCAGGCCCACGCGAGTGGGCGAGCGTGATATTCGGGTCTGGAACTGGCCAGAGTACTTATTGGCTGAGGAATGGCGCTGGATAGAGGCCGCCAAGAAACGCCACCGACGTGATGCCCGACGCTGGCACACCCGCGGGCCACTTCGCTACTGGCGCCCGCGCCGCGACCGGATTCTGACCCGCGCACTTGCTTATTTCGCAGCATACGAATGTATCCATACCAATCGACTGCACGGTAGCTTGATCGGGCTGCTCTGCAACCGACGGGTCGTCATGTACGACACGGCCTACGGCAAGCTGGCCGGCTATTATCACACCTGGCTCGCGGATGATAACGCCGTGACCTTTGGCGGGGCGCTGGACAGGGCTACAGTTTAATCGATCTGTTTCAGTCGGCGGTGGCCAGTCGTCGTCTTGCCTCTGCCCTGGTTAGGCCCAGGCCTTCGGATAGATAGCGCAGACAGCGATCGATACCCAGTTCGCGCAGGCGATACGAGGTCAGATGCACAAAGCAGTCGGCCTCGGCGCTGGTTATGCTGGCCGGATCGGGAAAATACAAACCAAACGCGGGCGGTCGTCCCAAGGCGTGCGAATCGGCACAGGCCAGTAGTGCTTCCTGATCCTGTCGAAATCGACCGCTCGTCAAGCAGGCCCGCCAGTCGTCGAAGAATGGCGCCGCACGCTGGCTGTCGATGAGCATCAATCCGCCGTGAAACGGCATACGACGTTCGCTGGGATCAGGGTAGAACAGCGCAGCGTGCTCGCCCATGCAGTCGATGGCCTGTCGGCACCAGCCGCGAATATCGGCGCCTATTAGGATATCGGCATCCAGATAGAGCACATACCGCTCGGGCACCCACCGATGCAGAAAGGTCTTGCAGGTCTTGATGACCATCTGGTGGCGTGTACGCGCCACTGTGATGGTCGCCACATTGTCCAGATCGTGAAAGTCGTCGGGACGGTCGGTTACCACATAGATCGGGCCGTGATAGCCACCGATACGACGCAGACCGGCGATGAGCACGCCAGCCCAGGTGGCGTATTGCGCGCCGCAGGCGATTAGCGCGATAGCAAAATCGCACGGCAGATCCTCGGCCGGCGAAAGAGAGGGCGGCCTCGAGCGCGGCGACAGACGGTCCTTGAGTCGCCAGCGCCAATAGCGAAAGCGTTGTCGACGGCGTCGCTGCTTCGACAGCTCGGGCACCGTAGCCTCGAGTGCGGCGCGCCGCTCGCGTGACACGCGCTCGATACGCGCGCCCGGCGCGGGCGTACCCGGTACGGGCGGCCCAGTAACGCACGACGGAAATTACGCCAGGCCCCGGCCAGGCTTGTCAGCCGCTCGATTTGTGCCTGCTGGCGCGCCAAAGCGGCTTGAAAGACTTGCGGGTGTACCACGGCTTGCATGGCATCGATTTCTGGTTCCGGGCGGCTGAGCAGATGTTTCATGTCGCTGCGGTGTACAAACAAAAAAAGATTCTGGGCGAACCAGGGTCGCACCGTATCGTCGTTCCACAGACGCTCACGAAAAGGGGCCAGCGCGGCATATCCACGCTCGGCAAATCGACTCATCCAATAGTCCGGCCACCGTTCATTAATATGTCCTTTGCCGCCTTGCCCGGGAATAGCAGCAGAGAACAGAACCGTTGAGGCCGTGCCGGTCAGAAGATCGATGAGCCCGTCGGCACAGGCCGCCGGTAAATGCTCGGCTACTTCTAGACACATGGCGAGGCTCGCGCGGCGCGGCGGGCCGTGCTCGACCAGCGTGGTGAGATCCCAGGCATCGATCTGATCGGCTCCCACGACCATTAACGCCGGATCGACCCAGCTTCCTTCATAGCCGCGGATATCGTCAACACCCAGCCGCAGGCGTGCAGCGTCCAGCCATGTGCCCACCCCACAGCCGTAATCAACCACCGAGTCGATATCAGGTATCAGATCCGCCAGTACTGACATGACGATATCGGCCGACGCTCGAGAACGTGTCTCGCGGGACTTGTAAAAGTTTTCGGGGTAGAGCATTGCATCGGTCATGGAACCTGGCCTCGATGCTTGTAGCGTTCCAGAAGTTGACCGAAGCGCAGCTCGAAGGTGATGCCAGCGGTGATATAACGCTCGTGCGTGGCGAACCAATGAGCCAGGCGTGTTCGAAGCCAGGCACGTCCCACAGCCAAAAGCAGTTTGAGCGGCATGCCGCGCACGTATAGCCGTCGCGGTTTCTTATCGCTGGGCAGATAGACCTGCCCGCGGCCTTTATTGCGCGCACGGCGAAATAGCCAACCGGCATCGGTCTGTTCGGGTCGAACGACGTGACAGACCCGTGCTGTTGGTACGTGGATGTATCGATGGCCTTCACGGGCTAGGGACCCGAGATAGGCGGCCTCGCCGCCCATGGCATAACTGCCGGCCTGTGGCCCCAGATGCTCTGGAAAACGGCGCCCGATGACGGCGGCTCGTCGCAGCGCAAAGCTTGGACCGTAGGGATGGATTTTGACCGGGCCCTCGTCGTCGCGTGGTGCGTAACGCGCAAACGCGGTACTTGCGAACGCGAAATCCGCATGGGTCAGCCACGCTGGGGTGCCCGGCGGAAAGCGGGGGATGATACGCGCGCCGAAGATCGAGTCATCGGGCCAGCGAGCCGCAGCAGCGTGATACGCCTTAATACATCCCGGCTCTGGAATGACGTCGTCATCCGTGAACACCACCAGCGCGCCACGAACGCAGTCCATGGCGTGATTACGGGCCCGGTTCTGACCGCCGGCCGTTACGTGGAGCACGGTCAGCGGCAGCGTCTGCTTCGCCTGTTGTAGAATATCGGGCGTGGCGTCGCCGCTATCGTTGTCAACAACGATGAGCTCCCAGGTCAGGCCCTGGGTATCAAGCGTTGCGTACGCGGCCAGCGTTTCACGCAGCTGATCGGCGCGGTCACGCGTAGCGAACAAAATGCTGACATCGAGGGCTGCATCGATTGACGCATCGTCGATCGCTGTCATCTCACGCATGCCCCGTGGGCTCTCCGAATATCAACAATTATAGCAGCCACGAGACAAAACGCTGTGCTATCGGCGGTCAAGGACGATTCATGAACGATTCGCAAAATCGCCCCGTGTCGAGTCAAGCGTTGCCCAAGGCGCGTGGGTGGTCGAAGCGGCTACGCCATTATCGCCGCGATTTTGCCTGGCGTCGTGGCTTTAACCCACCACGTCCAGGCTCGCTGCCCGAAGGTCGCGCCGACCCGGCCTGTCCGGATCTGGCCGTGGCGGCTATCGCCATATCCCGCAAGTACGCCGACTGGTGCCTGACGATGCTGGCCTCCCTGCGCGACAACGGCAAGTACCGTGGGCCGGTTTATGTGGTGACCAATCGGCCTGAAATGTTCGCCGCCGAAGACAATGTGTTCTGCATCGAAGTGCCCTACAGCCGGGTGCGACTAATTTCCAAGTCGCTCAAACCCATGCTGTTCGAATGGCTGGCCCAGCGTTACGTGGCCTACATCGATGCCGATGTCATCGTGACCGGTGCCATTGCACCTTGGTACGTGCGGGCACGAAAGCGCCTGGCGGCGGTGTCCAGCCCGCTATTGACGTATGAGGCCAGTAATCCCGTGCCTGGCTCGTTCCACGGCGGCTTGTTGTTTGCTGAGCGTGAGCGGGCGTTGCCGTTTCTGAGAACATGGCTGGCCATGCTACGAAGCGGGCGTTACCTGTCTGATCAGGTCGCACTGCGACGAGTGGCCCGAGCAGCCACACCGGCCTATTACGATGATCACGGTTTTTCGTATCTGTATCGCCTGCTTGATCATGAGCGTGACGATATTCCTACGTTTGTACATATCACCGATCGCATGATCCAGGATCACCCGCCGGATGCGTTGCGGGCATATCTCGCTGATGTGCTGGGCGTAGCACGACTGCCACAGCATTTTGGTCGACCCAGCTGATACGCGTGCCCGAGCCCAGGCATGAAGATCGGCGTGAGGCGCTGCCGGCAACCAAGCACATCGCCGGTCAGCGCCTATTATGGAATCCGGCTGCCGTATCCGGTCCGCCCACGCCGGATTGGTTCGATAGCCGTATCTGGCAGGTAGACGATCGAATCGTTGCCACGGCAACCGGGCGGGGCGCGGCCTGGTTCGTGAGTGGCGGGCCGGCCGGCGATACCGTTTGGGTTCTGCGCCATTATCGTCGCGGCGGGATGCTGGCCCGCTTCAACCCGGACTGTTATCTATGGACGGGGCCGCGTCGCAGCCGCGCACATCGCGAATTTCGTATGCTGTCTACGCTGCGTGCAGCCGGTTTTGCCGTCCCCGAGCCAATCGCCGCGCGTACCGTGCGGGTGGGGGGATTCTGGATTCGAGCCGATCTGATCACACGCGCCATACCCTGTACCTGCCCACTGGCCGACCGACTGCTAAGCGCGCCGGTGGCTACGACGGTATGGACACGGATCGGTGAGCAGATCGCAGCGCTCCACAGCTTCGGCGTTTGGCACGCAGACCTCAACGCTAGAAACATTCTGCTGGGCGAGACCGATACGCCATGGGTCATCGACTTCGACCGGGCTCGGTTTCGCTCGACCACACTCACCGGCTGGCGATACGCCAACCTCTCGCGCTTGAAGCGCTCGTTAGACAAATTCATGGCCCAGTCGACGGCGTTCTGTTTTCAGCCCGCTGACTGGCAGTCGGTAATCCGGGGTTACGAGCGGGCTTTCGAGCGGCGCTTGTAGGGGTCAAACTTCTTGCGCTTGAAGCGCTGATGCAGCCAGAAATACTGCGCCGGGTCTTCGTTAACCACGTCTTCGATGATGTGATTGATGCGCTGTGCGTCGGTGGCCTCGTCGCCGCTTGGAAAGTCGGTGAGCGGCGGTTTGACGATCAGGCGATAGCCGCGACCGTCGGCACGCCGCAGCGTGAAGAACGGGACGACTGTGGCTCGGGTCATCTTCGCTACGCGGCTGATAGCCACGTGGGTGCGAGCCGGCTGGCCGAAGAAATCCACGGTGACGCTCACGCGCTTGCCGGCCTTCTGATCGGCGGCGTACCAGACCGCTTCGCCGCGGCGCAGGGCGGCCATGAGGCCGGCGATATCGTTGTCGGCGATGGTGGCGCCGCCGATATGCGTTTCGCGGCGGGCGCGCATCACATGGTCGATGACCGGGTCGTGCGGCGGCTTGTACATGGCCGTGGTCTGATACCCAAGTGATTCCATATACGGTCGGGCCATGCGCACACCCAGCTCGAGTGCGGTGGTGTGGGCCGATAACAGGATGATGCCGCGCCCGCGCATGGCGGCGTCCTCGAGGTGGTGCAGGCCTTCGATCTCGGCCAGGGCATCCACGGCCGGTTGGCGGCCCCACCAGCAGAACACGGTTTCCAGCGCACCCTGGCCCACGTATTCGAAGTGCTTGCGCAGAAGTGCGTCGCGCTCAGCCTGGCTGCGCTCGGGATAGCACAGCGCCAGATTGACGGCCGCCACGCGTGCGCGGCTTCGCACGACGCCTCGTGCCATGCGCCCCAGGCGAGCGCCGAGTCGCATCTGCAGCCACCAGGGCAGGCCGGCCAGCCACCAGCCGAGACTGACCAAAAGCCAGCTTGGCCAGTGACGCGGGTGGGACAACGAGCGGTCGGTCGCGGCCTTGTGCGAGGCGGGCTGATTCATGGGCAATAAAGCGGGTAGCGCATGGGAGAAGTCGGGCCGCGAGGACCGTGGCGGGCGTGCTGTAAAAGCGCGATGCGCGTTTGTATGATGGCGTACTCGACGGAACAACGAAAGATCGATGCCCAGCCTGCCCGTATTCACCGATGCACGCGTTCTCGTCGTCGGCGACGTCATGCTCGATCGGTATTGGTACGGCGACACGGGGCGTATTTCGCCCGAAGCGCCGGTGCCCGTGGTCAAGATCGGTGACGAAGAACGTCGCCTGGGCGGCGCGGCCAACGTCGCACTCAACCTGGCGCGGATCGGCGCGAAGACGCGTCTGATCGGTGTGGTGGGCGATGACGAGCCGGGCCGGGCGACCGATACGCTCTTGCAAGAAGCCGGCGTCGCCAGCGATCTGTTGGTTAGCACTACGCATCCCACCATTGCCAAGCTGCGTGTGATGAGCCGAAACCAGCAGCTTATTCGGCTGGATTTCGAGAAATCATTCGCCCTGGACGGCGCTTTTAAGCGCGCGAACCTGCTGGCCCGTCTCGATGCAGCGCTGGCCGAGACTGACGTAGTCATCTGCTCGGATTACGGCAAGGGCACGCTGGCCGACGTTGGCGAGATCATCCAGCGCGTGCGTGCAGCGGGCAAGCCGGTACTGATCGATCCCAAGGGGCGCGATTGGACGCGTTATTCGGGTGCGAGTCTGATTACGCCCAACGTGGCTGAATTCGCGGCCTTTGCCGAGCGCGACGGGCCGTCCTCGAATTGGGACGACAGTAGCGTTTTGGGCCGAGCCGCGGAACGGGCGTGTTGTACGTTGTCGCTGGAGGCGCTGCTGATCACGCGAAGCGAGAAGGGTATGAGCCTGTTCGGCCGCGAGGCCGCGCATCATCTACCGGCGCGCGCGCGTGAGGTGTTCGATGTGACCGGCGCCGGCGATACCGTCATCGCCATGATGGGGGCCGGGCTGGCGGCCGGGCAAGATCTGGCCGCGGCAGCGGAGCTGGCCAACCGGGCGGCCGGAATCGTCGTGGCCAAGCTGGGCACGGCGACCGTCAGCCGAGAAGAACTGGCAGCTGCGCTGCAAGACCATCCGCCGCATGCCCACGGCGTGATTGGCGAAGACGCGCTGGCCGACTGGATGGCCGCGGCCAAGTCGCGCGGCGAGCGCGTGGTGATGACCAACGGCTGTTTCGATCTGTTGCACCCCGGGCATATCGCCTATCTCGAGGCAGCCCGCGCGCTGGGCAATACGTTGGTGGTGGCGGTTAATGATGACGCCTCGGTCACGCGGCTCAAGGGCAACAGCCGGCCGATCAACCCGCTGGCGCATCGCATGCAGGTGCTGCGCGGGCTATCGGCCGTCGACTGGGTGGTGTCGTTTTCTGAAGATACGCCCGAGCGGTTGATCGCTCGACTGCTGCCGCATGTGCTGGTCAAAGGCGGTGATTATCGGGTCGAAGACATCGCCGGCGGCGCCCAAGTCATCGAGGCTGGGGGCGAGGTGCGTATTTTGGAATTTGTGGACGGCCATTCCACCAGCGCGATCGCCGAACGGATCCGCCAAACCGCGACCCACGAATGAAGTGGCGGCGCCGTATGCGCTGGGCGGTCTATCGCGCGGCCACGGTGTTGTTGCTGCCGGCGGTGTTGGCCTATTTTATTTGGCGTTCGCGCAGAGAGGCGGACTATCGGCGTCACTTGAGCGAGCGGCTTGGGTACGTTACCCGGCGTTACGATCGCCCGATCTGGATTCATGCAGCCTCGGTGGGTGAGGTGGCGCTGGCGGCCGCGCTGGTGTCTCGTCTGCGACAGATGAGCCAGGTGCCGATCATCGTCACTACGATGACGCCTACGGGGCGAGCCGCGGCCCGGCGCGCACTGGGTGCGGCAGCACTGGGTGCGGCAGTCGACGTGGCTTATCTGCCGCTCGATACGGCGACGGCGACCCGGCGCTTCGTGACGAGGGTCCGCCCACGCAGCGCACTACTCATCGAAACCGAACTTTGGCCAAATCTCATTGATGCGCTATCGCGCGCTGCGGTCCCGATCGCCATGTTGAACGCTTCGATCTCTGCGCGCTCGGCCGAGCGTTACGGCCGAGCCCTGTTGCGCGGGCTGATGGGCGATACGTTCTCGCGTCTTGGCTTGATTGGTGCAGCCAGCGACGCGGATGCCGCGCGTTTCAAAACGCTGGGTTGTCGGCCCGACTGTGTTCAGCCGATAGGCCAGCTTAAATATGACCTGGTGACGCTGCCCGATGAAGATGCGGCGCCTTCATCGCGCGCGGCTGCCGCGGCCAGGGGCCCGCTCATCGTGGCCGGCAGTACCCACGAGGATGAAGAAGCGCGCTGGCTGGATGTGTTCACGCGGGTTCGTGCAGCCCACCCCGATGCACGCTTGATTCTGGCCCCGCGCCATCCGCAGCGCTTTGACGACGTGGCGGCCCTGCTGCGGCAGAGCAGCTGGCAGTGGTCGCGTTTCAGTCAAACGGGCGTCAACAGCGAGGCAGAGATCCTGCTGGTCGATACGCTCGGTGTTCTGGCCGGCCTGTATCAACAGGCCGATATCGCGTTCGTCGGTGGCACGCTGGTCGCCGGCATCGGCGGGCATAACGTTATCGAGCCCGCAGCGGCCGGCTGTGTGGTGGTCACCGGGCCGCACTGCAACGACTGGCGATCCATTTCGGCGCCCTGGTGTCGCAGTGGCGGGGCGGCTGTTGTCGCCGATGACGCCGAGCTGGGCGATCAGGTTGTCGCCTGGCTGGCCGATCGCTCGCGGTGCCGTGCACTTGGCCAAGCCAATGCCCGCCAGGTGCAGACCGAGCGCGGTGCGATCTGCCAAAGCCTCGACGTGCTGACCGCTGCAGGTTTCTTTGAAGTCCCGGCAAAGCCGGCGGCGTGTTGCGGGGTGTCTGGGTGAGCTGGCGCTCCGAGCGTGATAAACAAGGGCCGCCAAAGATTGAAGCGCGCCATCAACAAGCGCTGAGCGTGCTGGCGCTGGCCCAGGACGGCGCGCTCGGCGGTGGGTTTCCCGTGGCCTACGATGCATCGCGCAAGCGGTGGGGCGCCCTGTCGCCCGCGGTTAGCGCTTATGTCGCCTGTGCGTTTGCCCGATGCCGGATCGAGCCGCCGGACTGGCAGGCCAGGGGCCATCGACTGTTGCGCTGGCTGGCCGGCGTGCAGCGACGCGACGGTCTCATTCAATCCACTACATTGGCCGAGCCGCGGCGCACCGGTTCGTTACACGCTACGGGCAATGCGCTCATCGCATGGTGTCACTGGCAGCGGGCGCATCCTACGTCGCTGATCCAGCGTGCGATTGAACGCGGGGCCGTGGCCCTGTTTGACGTGCTGTCAGAAGAACCGCGGCGCCGCTGCGCGAGCGACGGCATAGCGATGGCGTCTTTCTTGCCAGCGGCGGAGGCGGCTTATGGTTTGGCGCTGTCCGCCGGCGTTCTCAGGCGAGCCGACTGGCGTGAAATCGCCCGGCTCCATATCTCGAGGATGCTGGACGAATGCGACGATGTCCTGCGGGGTACAGCCGCTACGCCGCGAATCGCCCATGCTTTGCTCGCACTTCTCGATGGCGCCGGGTTATGCCAGACCCGCGATGCAAGGGAGCGTGTCATAGCGGCCTTGAAGCGTACCACCGCGCACGCGGGCCCGCTGCAGCGAGTACGGGGCCGGGCGACAGCCGAGACACGACTCGCGCTGGCTGTACTCGAACGTTCATTGATCGCTCGGTCGCTCGAGGTGAAAGCGCTGACGCCGAGGCGTGCGAGCCGGCTCAATCAGGCAAGTATAAAACGCGCGCTACGTCGCACCGGATCACCTAGCGAGACATGGCCCTGTGAGACGTTGGCCGATTTGATGCTCGCCACCAGCCCAGGTCTTTAAGGGCCGGTCTAGAAGCGCAGTTGACCGTGCTTGTCGTGGCTTGCCAGCGAAACGGCGCGACATAGTGGGCAAGGTGCTGGCGCGTTGCTGAGATCAGCGTCGCAGGTTTCAATCGGGTATTGATCGCCAGCGACACGCGCCGGAGGCTGGCGCTGTGCTCTGAAGATGGTGGGCGGTACTAGATTCGAACTAGTGACCCCTGCCGTGTGAAGACAGTGCTCTACCGCTGAGCTAACCGCCCGAGCGACGAAATTCTATCCGTGCTTTGGGGCACGGTCAACGCAAGAAGTCGAGTGCCACGGACTGCAATGCTATTCTGCGTCGTTGATAAGCTCGCATTGGACCTTGCCACGTCATGCAATTGATCGATCTCCAGGCTCAGTATCGCCGTATCAAGGAAGAAGTGGATGCCGGCATTCACCGCGTGCTGGATCACGGCAAATACGTCATGGGCCCGGAAGTTGAGACGCTTGAGCAGCGCTTAGCGGACTATGCCGGAATCCCGCACTGCATCGCGCTGGCAAGCGGCACTGATGCGCTGCTGGTGGCGATGATGGCGCTGGATATCGGGCCAGGAGATGAGGTCATCACGACGCCCTTCACCTTCATCGCCACCGGCGAAATGATCGGCCTGTTGGGTGCCAAACCCGTCTTCGTGGATATTGATGCGGACACATATAACCTCGATGCCGAGCTGATCGAGGCCAAGATCACCGACCGGACTAAGGCGATCGTGCCGGTCAGCCTGTTCGGTCAGATGGCCGACATGCAGCGTATCAACGAAATCGGGGCGGCCCACGGTATCCCGGTGATTGAGGACGCGGCCCAGAGTTTCGGCGCGACCTTCAACGGCCAGCGTTCCTGCGGTGCGTCCGAGCTGGCGGCAACGTCTTTCTTTCCGGCGAAACCGCTTGGGTGCTACGGCGACGGCGGGGCAGCGTTCACAAGCGATGCCGCATTGGCCGAGAAGATGCGTCAACTGCGCAACCACGGTCAGACCGCGCCGTATCATCATCCAATGTTGGGTATTAACGGCCGCCTGGATACGATGCAAGCAGCGGTGTTGCTGGCCAAGCTCGATGTTTTCGACGACGAGATCGCGCGCCGCGGGCGTGTGGCGGCTCGCTACGACGACATGCTGCCTAGCGCTCTTAATAAACCGCATATCGACGCCCGGTGTACCAGCGTTTATGCCCAGTACACCGTCCAGGTGGATGATCGAGACCGCGTTCGGGCTGTCTTGAACGAAGCCGGCATTCCGAACGCGGTGTATTATCCGGTGCCGCTGAACCGCCAACCCGCGCTGTATTCCGATGTACCGATCCCGGTTTCCGAAGCTGCGGCCGAGCGTGTGCTGAGCATCCCGATGCATCCGTATCTGAGCGAGAGCGACCAGGACCGGGTGGTCGAGGCGCTTACGTCAGCGCTCAAAAATTAATTGCGACAAGGTGTTGGCAAATTAAAAATCGATCCCTATAATGTGCACCTCCTGAGGTCATCGGGGCCATAGCTCAGCTGGGAGAGCGCAACACTGGCAGTGTTGAGGTCGGCGGTTCGAGCCCGCCTGGCTCCACCAAATCGACGTCCCCATCGTCTAGAGGCCCAGGACACTGCCCTTTCACGGCAGCGACAGGGGTTCGAATCCCCTTGGGGACGCCACCACGGAAGCCGCCGGTCATCGATCGGCGGCTTTTTTTGGGTCGGAACCCGTCGGCCTAGCCACCCAGGACGGTAACGAGCGGCATAATGACCGACTCTCACGCGACGCAATAGCAAAACGATCAAAGGGGAAGCGCCAGCATGCGAATCACGATCTTCGGTACCGGCTATGTCGGACTGGTTACCGGCGCCTGTCTGGCGGCCAGCGGCAACGACGTCATGTGTGTCGACGTCGACGCCAACAAGATCGCGCGGCTCAATGAGGGCGAGATTCCGATCTACGAGCCGGGCCTTGAGTCGCTGGTGCAAGAAAATACCGCGGCCAAGCGGCTGTCTTTCACCACCGATGCGGCCGCCGCGGTTGCGCACGGCACGCTGCAGTTCATCGCAGTCGGCACACCGCCGGACGAGGACGGCAGTGCGGATCTCAAGTACGTGCTGAAAGTGGCTGAAACCATCGGCCAGCACATGACCGAGTATCGGCTGGTGATTACCAAGTCCACCGTGCCCGTCGGCACCTCGGACAAGGTGAGAGACGCGCTGGCACAGACGCTGGCCGCCCGCGACGCAGCGGTTGAATTCGATGTGGCCTCGAATCCGGAGTTCTTGAAAGAGGGGGCTGCGATCGAGGACTTCATGAAGCCCGATCGCGTCGTTGTCGGCGTGGATACGGAACGCGCGGCCGATCATCTACGCGCGCTATACGCGCCGTTCAACCGCCAGCATGATCGCACCATGGTCATGGATATCCGCTCGGCCGAGCTGACCAAGTACGCGGCCAACATCATGCTGGCCACCAAAATCAGCTTGATGAACGAGCTGTCGCAGGTCGCCGACCGGCTCGATGCGGATATCGAGCAGGTTCGAAAAGCGATCGGCGCCGATCATCGCATCGGCTATCACTTCATCTATCCGGGCTGCGGGTTTGGTGGTTCATGTTTCCCCAAGGACGTGCGCGCTTTGGCTCATACAGCGGCCAAGATCGGCTATGAGACCGAAATCATCAACGCGGTCGAGCGGGTCAATGACCGGCAAAAGACGATTCTGTTCGACAAGCTGCATGCCCACTTCAAGGGCGATCTGGCGGGCAAGACGATCGCGCTGTGGGGGTTGGCGTTCAAACCCAATACCGATGACATGCGAGAAGCCCCGGCCTGCACGCTGATCGAAGCGCTATGGGCTGCTGGCGCTAGCGTTCGCGCCTTCGATCCGGAGGCCATGGAAGAGACCCGCCGAATTTACGGCGAGCGTAGCGATCTGGTGCTGTGTCGCGACGGCGAACAAGCCGCGACCGGTGCCGACGCGCTCGTGCTGGTGACCGAGTGGCAAGTGTTTCGCACGCCGGACTTCAAGGCGCTGTCCGAGTTGATGGCCCAGCCGGTATTGGTCGACGGGCGCAATATTTATAAGCCCTCGTACGTGGCCTCGGCCGGTTTTGCCTATTACGGCATCGGGCGCTCGGCGGCTTCAGGCGCTTCCCGGTCGACGTAAGGCTGGTAACGATACGGCGATCGACTAAAATATGGCGCGTTTCAGACCGGGTCAGGTGAAGGACACAGCCCATGCCTATTTATGAATACGTCTGTAAAGACTGCGGTGAAGATGTGGAAAAGCTACAGAAGCTTTCCGATGCGCCGCTGACTGATTGCCCGGCCTGCGGCCATGCGAGCCTTAAACGCAAAATATCGGCGGCCGGCTTTCGCTTGTCTGGAGGCGGCTGGTACGAGACCGACTTCAAATCCAAAGGCCAGCGCAACCTCTCCGGCAAAGGCGACAGTCAAGGTGAGGCCGGTACCGGCAAGAGCGATGTCGGCAAGGCCGCATCGCCCGGCACGACCGCTGATCGTTCGGCGGGTTCGAAGACAAGCGATTCCAGCCAGAGCGCCACCGGCAGCAAACCGTCCGGTAAAGCCGACTAGCCGCCGGTACGCGGGCGCCGGCCTACCGGGCGCCCCGATCCACTTGATAGACTCTGCGCCTTTTGCGCAGCGACCAAAGGCCCCGCCATGATGCGATCCCACTACAGCGGCGACGTGACTGCCGCCGCTATCGATCAGGAAATCACCGTTTGTGGCTGGGTCCATCGACGCCGCGATCACGGCGGGGGGATCTTCATCGATCTGCGTGATCGCTCTGGGCTGATTCAGACGGTGTTCGATCCGGACGAGGCTACGACTTTTGCCGCGGCCGAAAAGCTGCGCAGCGAGTACGTCATCAAGGCCACGGGCCGTGTCCGGGCGCGCCCGGAGGGCACGGTCAATAAAAACCTGGCCTCGGGCGAGATCGAGGTCTATATCACCGATCTCGAGGTGTTGAACGCCTCGGAAACGCCGCCACTGCAGCTGGATGAGACCGAAGGCGTGGGTGATGCTGCGCGCCTGCGCTATCGCTACGTCGAGCTGCGCAAGCCGCGCATGCAGCGCCATATGCAGCTGCGCGCCCAGGTCACGCGGGCCGTGCGCAAGTCCCTGGATGATTTGGGTTTTCTGGATATCGAAACCCCCATTCTCACACGCGCCACGCCCGAAGGCGCACGCGACTATCTGGTGCCCAGCCGCACCCAGCCCGGCCAGTTCTTTGCGCTGCCGCAGTCGCCCCAGCTGTTCAAGCAGCTGCTGATGGTCTCGGGCATGGACCGCTATTATCAGATCGCGCGTTGTTTCCGCGACGAAGACCTGCGGGCGGATCGTCAGCCGGAATTCACGCAGATTGATATCGAGGCCTCGTTCGTCGACGCCGACGACATCATGGATCTCAACGAGCGCATGATTCGTCAGCTGTTTGCTGACGTCATGGGCGTGAGCCTGCCCGACCCGTTCCCGCGCATGGCCTATGCTGAGGCCATGCAGCGCTTTGGCTCCGACAAGCCGGATCTGCGTATCGACCTGGAGCTGGTGGACATCGCCGATCTCGTCGCTGATGCCGAGTTCAAAGTGTTTTCCGGGCCGGCTAACTCCGAGACCGGGCGCGTGGCCGTGTTGCGCGTGCCCGGCGGCGCCAGCCTGACCCGCAAGCAGATCGACGACTATACAGATTTCGTCGGCCGCTACGGAGCCAAGGGCCTGGCTTACGTCAAGATTTCAGACGTGGCCGCGGGCCGCGAGGGCATGAACTCGCCGATTCTCAAGTTCTTGTCCGATGACGCCGTGGCCGGCATCGTCGAGCGCACCGGGGCAGAAGATGGTGATCTGCTGTTCTTTGGCGCCGACAAGACCACCGTGGTCAACGATGCGCTCGGCGCGCTTCGCGTGCGGCTGGGCCATGATCTGGGCCGGGTCGCCGACGAATGGGCGCCGCTGTGGGTCGTAGACTGGCCGATGTTCGAATACGACGAGCCCACCAAGCGCTGGTACGCCGCGCATCATCCGTTCACAGCACCTGCTGTCAACGATCCGGAAACACTCAAGGCCGCCCCGCACGAGGCCATGGCCCAGGCCTATGACATGGTGCTCAACGGCTCTGAAATTGGCGGTGGGTCGGTACGTATTCACTCGCCCGAAATGCAGCAGGCTGCGTTCGATGTGCTGGGCATCTCCCGCGACGAGGCCGAGGAAAAATTCGGCTTCCTGCTGGAAGCGTTGAAATTCGGTGCACCCCCGCACGCCGGTATTGCCTTCGGTCTGGACCGGTTGCTCATGCTGATGGCCGGTGCCGACTCGATTCGAGAAGTCATAGCGTTTCCCAAGACCCAAACCGCGACCGATCTGCTAACCGGGGCCCCCGGACAGGCCGATGCCGCGCAGCTGCGCGAGTTGGGCATCCGGCTACGCGCGCAGCCCAAGGCAGACGACTCGGCTGGCTAGTCCCGACACACGGCGTGTTCGTCGTTAGTTGTTGTTTGTAATTGATTTCTCATCGCAGAAAGACGGGGGCCAGAGTCGCCCCCGTTTTTTTTATGACGCTTGTTTTGACAAAGCGTGACGTTATCCCGTAACTAATTGATTCGCGACCGCAACGCGCGGTCGAGGGAGACGCGACCTTCGCGTCAACGCAAAGGGGATAACGATGAAGAGCTCGTTTGAAAGCCCGAATCGCCTGCGACGCGCGGTTCGCGCTGCCATTACCGGCACCGCCGTGCTGGCAACACCGGCCGCGTTCGCGGCCCAGATCACCGTAGATTCCAACAGCGACAGCGCCACGGATGGTTGCACGCTGCGTTCGGCGATCCTTGCGGCGAACAGCAATACGATGACCAACGGCTGTCAGGCCGGCGACAATAACTCCGACACGATTGTTTTCGCCGACGGTGTAAGCGGCCAGACCATCACACTGTCGGGCACCGCGCTACCCACCGTGGCAGCCGGTTCTACATTGGTCATCGGTAGCGGTGACGATGACAACGTCACCATCGATGCCAACTCGATGAGCCGTATCCTGACCAACCAGGGCAATCTCACCCTCAACGGCCTGAATCTGGTCAACGGCCAGACCGCAGGGGGCGCTGCCAGCGCCGATGATCGCTCCGGCGGCGCGATTCTCAACGATGACGGTGGTCTTTTGACCGTGAACGGCGGCTCGATGCGCGACAATACGGCCGATCGTGCCGGCGGCGCCATCGAAGATGCTTCCAGCACCGATATGGATGACGACGACTCAGACGATGACGCAGGCGATAACGTCCGTGTCACGCTGAACGACGTGGATTTCTCCGGCAACGATGCCGGCGCCAACCCGGGTAATGGCGGCGTGCTGCATGTAACCGGCACGGGCGATATCGCCGTCAATGGCGGCACGTTCGATAGCAACAGCGCCACCGAAGGCGGCGCGCTATGGAACAACCAGGGCACCACGCGTGTTGTGAACGCAACGTTCTCGAACAACCAGACCGACGGCGCGGCCGCGGACAACGGCGGCGGCGCCATCTACGTCGAAGCCGGCAGTGTCGAAGTCGAAGACTCGCGTTTCGTGAACAACACGGCTGGCGATGACGACGACGAGACGAGTTCTGCCTCGGGCGGCGCCATTCTGGCCAATGCCAATACCGAGCTGTCGGTTAGTAACTCCCGCTTTACCGGTAACAGCGCACAGCGTGCCGGCGGCGCGTTCGAAGTATTGGCCGGCACAAGCACCACGCTTGATAACGTGTCTGCCAACGACAACGACGCGGGCGACAACCCGGGTAACGGCGGCGTACTGCACGTCACGGGTGACGGCGACGTTGACGTCTTGGGCGGTGTGTATTCCGGTAACGACGCCACCGAAGGCGGCGCGTTCTGGAACAACCAGGGCGAGATGTCCATCGACGGCGCTTCCTTGGTCGACAACGAAGCCGACGGCGACGATGCCACCCAGGGCGGTGGTGCCATTTACGCCGAAACCGCATCAATGGAAGGCGACGACTCCGGCACGCTGAGCGTCACGAACACGCGTATCGCCAACAACACGGCCTCCGGCACCTCCGGTTCGGGCGGCGGCGTACTGCTGAGCCCCGGCGTGACGGCAACGATCTCGAACAGCCGTATTGAAGCCAACTCGGCCAATCGTGCCGGTGGCGGCATCGAGAACGCAGGCGCCGACTTGACGCTGGAAAGAGTCACCCTGGGTGGCACGAGCAGCGATCTGGGCAACGACGCCGGCAACAATCCCGGCAATGGCGGTGGTCTGCATATCGGTGCTGCGGGCACGGCGAGCATCGACAACACCAGCGTGGGCTATAACCAGGCGGTCGAAGGCGGCGGCTTGTGGAACTCCGGCCCCGGCACGCTCGACGTCAGCACGTCTACGGTGGCCAACAACTCGGCCGATCGCGGTGCGGGCGTGTATCAGGACGGCGAGACGAGCGCCAACGGCGTGAGCCTGTCCTATGTCACCGTCGCCAACAACGATGGCGCGGGCCTGGCCAGCGGCGGCGCGGACATGGACGTGTCGAACTCGCTGTTGTCGGGCAACGACAGCACGACCGACGATAACGTAATGGTCAGCGCCGACGACGGCAATCTGGTGGGCGATGCCGGCTTCAACGGCATGTATCGCACCTATGGTGGCCCGACGGCTACAGTTCCGCTCTTGGCCGACAGTGCGCCATCGACATGACCGACGATTGCGGCGCCACCGATCAGCGTGGCGCCGAGCGTCCGGTCGACCTGACTGACGACAGCGACAACGACTGTGATGTCGGCGCCTTCGAGCTGGCCGGTAATCCTGTGTTGAACGTCACCTCCGTCGATCTGGATAACGTCGATGCCAGCGATGGCTCGGCCGGTATTGTCACAGCGGCCGCCTTCACGGTGTCCAACGACACTGGCGATGCGGTCAACTTGGGCCACTTCTCCGGCTACATCCAACGTGATGACAGCCAGCCCAGCGGCGTTGATTTTGCCGGTGCGGATCTGGTGGCTTACGCCGACAGCAACAACAACGGCATGTTCGATGATGGCGACATGGCCGTGGGCGAAGGTGATGTGGCCGACGATGGCACGCATTTCACGGTGTCTTTCCAGGACGGCGCGGGTGTATCCATTGCCGACGGTGACGATGCGACCTACTTCCTGCGTGCCGATCTACCGGGCATTGGTGAAGTCGCGATGAGTGCCATCAAGCAAATCGTCAGCCAGCCGATGCTGGCCGGCGGGGCGCTGCTGGCGCTGCTGGGTCTGGTATCGGTCGGCGGTCTGCGTCGTCGCTCCCAGCTTGCGCTGGTGGCACTGGCGCTAGCGCTGACGCTCACCGCCTGTTCGGATGACCAGAACGTCAATCTGGACAACGGCCCGGACATGGGTAACGACAACGGCGGCGATAACGGTAACGACAACGGCAATGACGACAACAATAACGATCTGAACGACAATCAGTTGCGCTTTGTCGTCGATCAGCTGTCGCCGACCGATAACTCGGCCGATACCGCGCTGGTCATTGGCGACGGTCTGCCGGTGTTCGGCCCGATCATCACGATCGGCAGCCCGGACGATCCGGTCATGGACAACAGCCAAGACGTCGATGAGGACACCGACAGTACCCAAGACTCGATGAACTGATCGGCTCCGACGGGGCATGAGGACGTCGCCCCGAGCCTGACCAAAGCCGGATCGGTCTCGTACCGATCCGGCTTTTTTTTGCCCGGGCTGCACGACGGGCTTATCGTGGTCGGGCGGTGCGTTATACTGCGCGTCCAAAATTCATACTCGCGCGCGGCGTTGACACGATCCGATCGGGTCACTGCCACGTGCATGTCTTAAAGACGTTCGACCAGGAGTTGCTGATGTTCGATGCCTCCCAGCGTATCGCCGATTTCGATCCCGAACTGGCGGCCGCGATGGCCGATGAAGATCAGCGCCAAGAGGATCACATCGAGCTGATCGCCTCGGAGAACTACACCAGCCCGCGGGTCATGGAAGCCCAGGGGAGTTTGCTGACGAACAAGTACGCTGAGGGTTACCCCGGCAAGCGCTTCTACGGCGGCTGTGAATACGTCGACGTGGCCGAGCAGCTGGCCATCGATCGGGCTTGTGAGCTCTTTGGCTGTGACTTTGCCAATGTTCAGCCGCATTCCGGCGCCCAGGCCAACGCAGCGGTCTTTTTAGCACTGGTCAAACCGGGCGACACGATTCTAGGGATGAGCCTGGATGCCGGCGGGCACCTGACTCACGGGGCCGCGCCCAACTTTTCGGGCAAAAACTTCAACGCCGTACAGTACGGCCTGGACGAGGCGACCGGGCAGCTTGACTACGACCAGATCCAGCGTCTGGCCGACGAGCACCAGCCCAAGCTGCTGATCGGCGGCTTTTCGGCCTACTCGCGGCATATCGATTGGGCACGGATGCGAGAGATCGCCGACTCGGTAGGGGCCTATCTGTTGGTTGACATGGCTCACGTGGCCGGACTGGTGGCGACGGACGAGTACCCAAGCCCGGTGCCGCATGCGCATGTGGTAACCACCACCACGCACAAGACCCTGCGCGGGCCGCGCGGCGGCTTGATGCTGTCGAACTGCGGGGATGAAAAGCTTTACAAGAAGCTGAACTCGGCGGTGTTCCCGGGCACCCAAGGCGGTCCGCTCATGCACGTCATCGCGGGCAAGGCCGTAGCGTTCAAGGAAGCACTGGAAAGTGATTTCAAGGCCTATACGCGCCAGATCGTGGCCAACGCCCAGGCCATGGCCGAGATCTTCGTCGAGCGCGGGCTGGATGTGGTCTCCGGCGGTACGGACAACCATCTGATGCTGGTGAGTCTGGTCAAACAGGACGTGACCGGCAAGGATATCGAGGCCTATCTCGGCCAGGCCCATATCACGGCCAACAAGAACGCCGTGCCAGGTGATCCGCGCTCGCCGTTTGTGACCTCTGGCCTGCGTATTGGCACGCCGGCGGCTACCACGCGCGGTTTCAACGAGGCCGATATGCGCCAGGTCGCGACCCATATCTGCGATATCGTTGACGTGGTGGCGCAGCAGGGCGATATCGACGGCGAGATTGCGCGGGTACGCAGCGCGGTTTCCGAGCTGTGCCGGGCCCACCCGGTCTATCGCGAAAGCCAGCGCGGCGCGGCCTAACGCCCGCTCCGCAAGACCGCGGCGATGTATTGCCCGTTCTGTCACGAGCGAACGACCCGCGTCGTGGATTCGCGCCTAGCCGCCGAAGGCAGCCAGGTGCGTCGGCGGCGAGAGTGCCCGAGCTGTCGGGCGCGTTACACCACCTTCGAGACGGCCGAGCTGTTTCTGCCGCGTATCATCAAGACCGACGGCACGCCTGAGCCGTTCGACGTGGACAAGCTCCGGCGCGGTATCACACGGGCGCTGTATAAGCGCCCGGTCGGCCCGGACGCGGTCGAAACCGCCATCAGCCACATCCAGCAGCAAATGCATCACGAGGGTGAGCGCGATGTGCCATCGCGCCGGCTCGGCGAGTGGGTGATGGAAGAGCTGCGGGGGCTGGACCAGGTCGCTTACGTACGCTTTGCATCGGTGTATCGTCGCTTTGAAGATGTGCAGGCGTTTCGCGAAGAAATCGAGCGGCTCGAGTCAACTCCGAATCGCGACAGCGCCCAGCTGCCGCTCATCGATCTTGGCAAGGAAACTTCATGAGTGCGGACGACGTGCGGATTCGAGTGCACGAGATGTACATGCAGCGCGCGATCGAGCTGGCGCGTCGCGGCTGGTATACCGCCAAGCCCAATCCGCGCGTCGGCTGTGTGATTTTGGCCGGCACCCGCATTATCGGCGACGGCTGGCATGCCCGGGCCGGTGAGCCGCACGCAGAGCGCAACGCCTTGGCTGACGCCGAAGCGCGTGGTTTTGACGTCAAAGGTGCGACGGCCTACGTCACGCTTGAGCCTTGTGCACACACCGGGCGTACCCCGCCGTGCACCCAGGCGCTGATCGAGGCCGGCATCGAGCGGGTCGTGGTCGGCGCCCAGGACCCCAACCCCAGCGTTGACGGGCAGGGTATTGATGCGCTGCGCGCGGCCGGTATCGACGTGATCACCGGCGTGCTGGGCGAGCGTTGTGCCGCGCTCAACGCCGGCTTCAACCAGCGCATGACATCGTATCGCCCACGCGTGCGGGTCAAGCTGGCCATGAGTTTGGACGGCCGTACGGCCGCCGCCGACGGCACCAGCCAGTGGATCACTGGCGAACCCGCGCGCGAAGACGTGCACCGGCTGCGCGCCGAGTCCGGCGCGGTGATGATCGGGCGCGGTACCTGCGTAGCTGATGATCCGTCTCTGACCGTGCGCTTGCCCGGCGAGTGGGACCAGCCGCTGCGCGTGGTGCTGGACTCACAGCTGGCGATGGCCACCGATGCCAAGATGTTCTGTCAGTCGGGCGAGACACTCGTGTTCACTGCCAGCGACGACGAAGATAAAACCGGGGCGTTGGAAGAGGCCGGCGCGCGGGTTGCACGTGTCGGCGGCGACTCGACCGGCCTGGACCTGGCGCGCGTACTCGGCGTGCTGGCCGAGCGTGAGATCAACGACGTGCTGGTTGAGGCCGGGCCCACGCTGGCCGGTGCGCTGACCCAGGCCGGCCTGGTTGATGAGTACATCATCTATATGGCGCCACAGCTGATCGGCGATACCGGCCGCGGCCTGATGTCGCTGGCCGGCGCGGTTGGCCTAGACGATGCCACGCGCCTTGTTTTCGATAACGCCGAACCCGTTGGTGCGGATCTCAAGATCACCGCGCGCCCCGTAAAGGATCAATAGCCGATGTTTACCGGACTGATACAGGGCATGGGCGACATCGTCGAGCAGCAGGCGCGCGACGGTGATACCCGGCTCATCATCGATTGTGGCGACACGGATCTGGGCGGCATCGCGGTGGGCGACAGCGTGGCCATCTCTGGCGTCTGTCTGACCGCCACCGAGATTGACGGCACGCGTTTTGCCGCCGACGTGTCCAAAGAAACGCTGAAGCTGACCACGCTGGGTGCGTTCAGCGTTGGCACTCGGGTGAACCTGGAACCGCCGCTCAAAGCCGGCGATCCTCTGGGCGGCCATATGGTCGCCGGCCACGTCGATGGCTTGGGTGTGGTCGAAGAGCTGCACGCCGACGCCCGGTCTTGGCGCCTGAGTTTTTCGGTGCCCAAGCGCTTGGCCCGCTATCTGGCCTCGAAAGGCTCGATCGCCGTGGACGGCATCAGCCTCACGATCAACGAGGTGGACGGTCGGCGCTTTGGGGTCAATATCATCCCGCACACCATGAGCCACACCACGCTGGGCGAGCGGCGCATCGGCGACCACGTCAATATCGAAGTGGATCTCGTCGCGCGTTATCTGGCCCGCATCGCCGGCTACGAATAGCCGCCAACCATGCGATAATGCGACGCCGTCCAATCGGAACTAGCCATGCAGACTCTTCAAGGAGATTTCGACGGCGAAGGCCTTCGTATCGCCGTCGTCGCCACCCGCTGGAACGATGAGATCGTCGATCGTCTGATCGAGGGCGCGGCCGACGTGCTGACCGATTGCGGCGTGGATGATGACGACATCACAGTGGTCAAGGTGCCGGGCGCCTTCGAGATTCCGCTGGCCGTTGACCGACTGGCCGAATCCGGCGATTACGACGGCATCGTGGCGCTGGGCTGCGTGATTCGCGGCGACACGCCGCATTTTGACTACGTGGCCGGTGAATGCTCGAAGGGTCTGACCGCCGCCATGCTCGAATACGGCTTGCCCGTGGGCTTTGGGGTGATTACGGCGGACAACGCCGAACAGGCCGATGCCCGTGCCCAGCCGGACGAAGAGCACAACAAGGGCGCCGAATCAGCCAGCGCGGTCGTGGAGATGATCACGCTGCTTCGCCAGATTGAAGGCGACGAGTAACCAATGCCCATTCGCAATCAGTCGCTGGGCGACGCCGCCGACGAAGACGAGCACGATAAACACGACGCCGGCGACGCGGCCAAAGACCAGACTGCTCAGGCGCCCGAGGCCGACTCCGGAGCGAACGCGCAGGCGGCCGAGATCGCTGCGGCGCAGGCCCCGCCGCCCGACGAAGAGGAGGTCGGTGAAGGCCAAGGTGTCAGCGCCGACGGGCTGCCGGCCTTGCCGCCCAAGATGCCGGGCGGTGGGCGTATCCGGGCACGTATGGCCGCCGTGCAGGCCATCTATCAATGGCGAATGTCGGGAACCGAGATCGGCGAGCTGATCATCCAGTTCGCCACCGCCGGTCGACTACGCGATCTGGATCGGGCGTACTTCGAGATGCTGATTCGCGGCGTGGTCCACGACGTGGCCGGCCTCGAGCAGGCCTTTGATACCCACCTGTCGCGCCCGGCCGTGCAGCTGGACCCGGTGGAATACGCCATCCTGCTGCTGGCGAGCTACGAGCTGCGCGAGTGCCCGGAAATTCCGTTTGCCGCGGTGATCAACGAGGCCACCAATCTAGCCAAGATCTTTGGCGCCACCGACGGCCATCGCTTCGTCAACGGCGTGATGGACGCCGTGGCGCGGGATCTTCGAGGCGATGAGATGGCACGGAGCCGCAGAGGCCCCGGCGCCTGAGCGCCGCTTTCCGCCGTGCGCGAGTTCGAGCTGGTCGATCATCTGCGCCGGCGTCTTAAAACGACGCGGGCCGACACCCGGTTGGGCATCGGCGACGACGGTGCAGTATTGGCCCCGCCGGCCGGCACCGAGCTGGCCGTGACCACCGATACGCTGATCGCCGGCCGCCACTTTCCGGTGGACGCCACGGCCTTCGATATCGGTTACAAGGCGGCAGCCGTCAACCTGAGTGATATCGCAGCCATGGGGGCGGCGCCGGCGTGGCTGACGGTCGCATTGGCCGCGCCGACGCTCGACGCGGCATGGTGCGGCGCTTTTGTAGACGGCCTGCTGACGGCCTGTTCTGCGTGTCCCGGCGAACAGCCGATCGATATCGTCGGTGGGGACACCACCCGCGCCGAGTGTCTGATGATCAGCGTGACCGCGATCGGCCAGGTACCGGCCGGCCGGGCCGTGCGTCGAAGCGGGGCACGTATCGGCGACGTGATTCTGGTGACCGGTACGCTGGGCGATGCCGCGGCGGGTCTAGATCTCTGGGCGCGTCGCCACGCCCATGACGCCACCATCGACGCCCTCGTCGCGCGCCTGAATCGGCCGCCGCTACGTCGCGGCTCTGCGCTGGCCGGGCGTGCGCACGCGGCCGTGGATATCTCTGACGGGTTTCTGGCCGATCTCGGGCATATCCTGGCGGCCTCGGGCGTCGGTGCCCGGGTCGATATCGATCTGTTGCCGGCGGCCGACGCATTGGCCGATGTCGCGCCCGACGCGGCGACGTTTCGGCGCTGGCAGGCGGCTGGTGGCGACGACTATGAGCTGTGTATCGCCGCTGCGCCGGATCAGGTGGATGCCCTGCGTGATGCGCTGGGCTGCGCGCTCACCGTGGTCGGCGAGATCGTGGCCGAGCCGGGGCTGGTCTGTCTGGACCGGTTGGGCCGAACGGTCGCGCCCGACACCCTGGGGCCGCCCGGCTGGGACCATTTCGACCCAGGCTGATACCGGGCGTCGGCTGCGGATGCGTTGCCCGGCGCGGTAGACTAACGGGCTGATTCGAGCTACCCGAGCCATACCCGCCGATGCTGCATCTCTACAACAGCCTAACGCGCGCCCGCGAGCCGCTCACCACCCTCGAGCCCGGCGTGGTACGGCTGTATGTCTGCGGCATCACGGTCTACGACTACTGTCATTTGGGCCACGCCCGGTTTCTGATCGTCTTCGACATGTTCACGCGGTTCCTGCGCGCACAGGGCTGGCAGGTGCGCTACGTGCGTAACGTCACCGATATTGACGACAAGATCATCAATCGCGCGGCCGAAAGCGGGGTCGACGCCGACGAAATCGCGACACGTTTCACCCATGCGATGAGCGAGGATGAAGCCGCGCTCGGGCTGACCGCACCCGACGTCGAGCCGCGGGCCACGGCCCACATCGACGACATCATCGCGATGATTTCGACGCTGATCGACAAGGGCGCGGCCTACGTCGGCGACAACGGCGACGTGTATTACGACGTCTCGACGTTCGCGCGCTACGGGGCGTTGTCGGGGCGTGATACGGCCGAGCTGCGCTCGGGCGCGCGTATTGCCGTCAATGAATCCAAGGACGATCCGCTGGATTTTGTGCTCTGGAAGCCGGCCAAAGACGGCGAGCCGGCCTGGGATTCGCCGTGGGGGCCGGGCCGCCCCGGCTGGCATATCGAGTGCTCGGCCATGTCGACCTGCTGCCTGGGCGACACCTTCGATATCCACGGCGGCGGGCTGGATCTACAGTTTCCGCATCACGAAAACGAGATCGCGCAGAGCGAGGCCGCCACCGGCAAGCCCTACGTCGGTTTGTGGATGCACAACGGCTTTGTCACCGTCGATGACGAGAAGATGTCGAAGTCGCTGGGCAATTTTCTGACCGTGCGCGACGTGCTGGCCGATTACGACGCCGAAAGCGTGCGCTATTTCGTGCTATCGACCCACTATCGCAGCCCATTGGCCTATAACGGACCGGCCATGGATGCCGCGGTCAACGCGCTGTCGCGCCTCTACACGACGCTGCGCGATGCGCCGGACGACGCTAACGCGGACACGAGCACGCTAGCATCCGATCGCGAGCGGTTTTTTGCGGCCATGCACGACGATCTCAATACACCGGCCGCTATCGCCGTGTTGTTTGATCTAGCCCGGCGTGCCAACCGCTGCGACACCGCCGGCGAGGCCGCCGCGCTGGCTGCGCTCATACGCGAGCTTGGCCGGACGATCGGCCTGCTCGGTCAGACGCCCGAGACGTTTCTGCAAGGCGGGGGCGCGGCCGAGGGTGATCTCTCGGCCGAGCGTATCGAGTCGATGCTGGCCGCCCGCCGCGAGGCCCGGGCCAACAAAGACTTCGCCGCAGCCGATGCAATCCGGGACGAACTGACCGGCGCGGGCATCACGCTCGAAGATACCGCCGACGGAACGAAATGGCGCCGCGGGTAGCGCGCCACCCGCGAGGCCAGGCTCACGATCGAGTTACGCCGTAGGGGCAATCGGCGTAGGGCTGGCTTCACGTAGCTCGGCGGCGCGCAGGGTGTTGGCCATCAACATGGCCACGGTCATGGGCCCCACGCCGCCCGGCACGGGCGTAATCCACGCTGCGCGCTCGGCGGCCGCTTCGAAAGCCACATCGCCGACCAGCTTGCCGGATTCCAGCCGGTTCATGCCCACGTCGATGACGGTGGCGCCGGGCTTGATCCACTCGCCCTGAATCAACCCCGGTTTGCCCACGCCCACTACCAGGATATCGGCGCGTGCGACCTCGCCGGCCAGGTCTTCGGTAAAGCGGTGACACACCGTAGTCGTTGCCCCCTTGAGTAGAAACTCCAGCGCCATGGGCCGGCCCACGATGTTCGAGGCCCCGACCACCACGGCCTGGCGCCCGCGAAACGGCTCGTCCACGGCCTCCAGCAGGCGGATGATGCCCAGCGGCGTACATGCGCGCAGCAACGGCACACGCTGTGCCAGCCGCCCTACGTTATAGGGATGAAAGCCGTCGACATCCTTATCGGGGCGGATCCGCTCCAGTACCGCGCTGGCGTTGATGTGCGCCGGCAACGGCAACTGGACCAGAATACCGTCGATGGCATCGTCGGCGTTATACCCGTCGATGAGTTCAAGTAGCGCGTCCTGGCTGATGTCCGAGGCCGGATAATCGGCCCGTGAGACCAGGCCCACGTTCTCGCAGGCCTGAATCTTCTTGCCGACGTAAACCTGCGAGGCCGGGTCCTCGCCGACTAGAATGACCGCCAGGCCCGGCGCTCGCTGGCCGCGCTCTCGGCGATCGTCGATCGCCTGTTTTACCGCTTGGCGGTGGTCGGAGGCGATTTGTTTCCCATCGATCAGCCGAGCGGACATAGGCGGCGTGCAACACTATAAGGACAATACGGGCAGCGATTTTCGCACGCGCTCCGCAAGGCGACAATTCAGACCGCTGGCGCGCATCCCCGACCTGACGCACCAAGCGCTGCGAGCCCCGACGTGAAATCTTCGCCCTAACGAGATCTTCCCCATGACGGGACAATCCCGATACACTAAGCGCCTCGTCGGGGCATAGCGCAGCCTGGTAGCGCGTCTGCTTTGGGAGCAGAAGGTCACAGGTTCGAATCCTGTTGCCCCGACCATTAATATCGTTTTATCGATTGGGCGGCCAGTTCTTGAAATGCTTGGGCCGCGGCGGCGCGTAGGTGCGGATCTTCGAGGTCGTAAGCCCCTGTGTCACCAGGCTCTCTGCCAGTTTGACCGCGGCCGACACACCGTCGATGACCGGCACGCCGGTGCGCTCGATTACCCGTGCGGTGAGCCCCGACATGCCGCCACAGCCGAGGCATATCGCCTCGGCGCGGTCGTGCTCGACCGCATGCGCGGCTTTCTCCACGATGATGTCGATGGCCGCCTCCGGGTCGCGCTCGAGCTCCAGTACCGCGAGGCCGCTGGCGTGCACCGAGGCACAACGTTCGAACAGCCCGGCGAGCTTCAGGCGGTCCTCAATCATCGGCACGGCACGATCCAGCGTAGTGACCACCGAATACTTGTGGCCCACGAACATCGCCGTGGCGGCCGCTGCTTCGGTGATATCCACGACGGGCACATCGAACAGCTCCTGCAGGCCCTCGCGGCCGTGTTCGCCGTAGCCGGCCTGCACGATGGCGTCGTATTCGCCCTTGTAGGCGCGGATACTTTCCATGACGGCGACCGCCGCAACATAACTTTCGTAATTACCCTCGACCGAGTCGGCGCCAAAGATCGGGGTGATCGGGATGATCTCGGTGTCGGGCAGGGCGACGCGACGGGCCTGGTCGGCGATCGCGCGGGTCATCGATTCGGTCGTGTTGACGTTGGCTACAAGTATTCGCATGACAATAATGTCCGCTTGGAAAAATCAGACCGCCGGGCGCGAGATGGCTTCGCCCGACACGTCGGCCGCCTTTAGATCGTTGGGTGTCATGACGCGATACAGCAGGCCGGCCAGAATCGCGCCAATGAACCAGGAGAAGCCGGCCACGGCTTGGAAGATCGGCAGCAGGCTGACGAGCACCGCTACGATCGCGGCCGGCACGAGTGCGGCGAACGCGCGGCGATTGATGCCGGCGCGGTAGTAGTAATCGCCGCTGGCGGCCTCGCTGTACAGATCGGGCACGTTGACGCGCTGGCGGCGCACGAGCCAGTAGTCGGTCATGATCAAGCCGAAGAACGGGCCGAGCACCGCCCCTAGGCCGCCAAGGAAATACTCGATGACCAGCGGGCTGTTGTAGAGGTTCCACGGCAGGATCACGACGCCAAGCAGCGCGCTGAGCAATCCGGCTCGCTGGAAGTTCAGCACTTTCGGCGCGAGATCCGCGAGCATGTAGATCGGGGCAACGAAATTGGCGACCAGATTCACGGCGATGGTCAGCACGATCAGCGCCAGCGAGGCCGCCACGCGCCAGCCTGGCTCGGGAATCGAGCGCACGATATCGGCGGGGCTGGCGATGATCTGGCCGTTGATATGAAACTGGGCGCCGGCCAGCACGATCACGATCGCCGCGAAGACCAGCATGTTGATCGGGATGCCGACGAGATTGCCCACGACAATCGCGCGTCGATCCCGCGCGCAGCGGGTGAAATCACAGACGTTGAGTGCGAACGTCCCGTAAATGACCACCCACAGGCCCGCACCGGCGAGAATCTTCTGCCACATGGCCGCACCGGTCAGCGGCGCATCGACCGACCAGGCGATGTTGAAATCCGCCCGCACGAGCACCCAGCCCGCCAGCGCCAGCATGGTGACCAGAATCACCGGCCCGGCGAAAGCCACATAGCGGCGCACCATGGCCATGCCGTAGCTGACGATCACCACCTGGGCGATCCACAAGAGGGCGAACGACAGCCAGCCCAGTAATGACAGACCCAGCAGGATCGTGTTGTCCAGCGCTGCCAGCGCAGGGAAGAGCGTGGTCAACAACACGCCCAGCACCGAGGCCGCCAGATAGGTCTGAATACCGAACCAGACAATCGCGATCACGCCACGCGCGATGGCCGGCACGCGCCCCCCGCGGATGCCGAAGGCGATGCGGCTGACCACCGGAAACGGCACGCCGGTGCGCTCGCCGACAAAGCCCGAGAGCGTGAGCATGCCGAACAGAATGAGCGCGCCAATGGCGAACGTGAGCAGAATCTGCCAGGCGCCGAGACCGAGCGCGAACAGGCCGATAGCAAACGTGTAGTTGCCCAGGCTGTGTACGTCGTTGGCCCACAGCGTGAATACGTGATACGCGCCCCAGGGGCGCTGCTTGTCGGTGACGGGCGCCAGATCACGGTTGTACAGGCGCGGGCTCGGAAAACCGGCCGATGTCGCTTGGGCGCGCGCGGCCGGGGCGGCGGCTGGGTTCGAGGCGCCACTCATCGGGGCCACCCGTCGCCAAAGTCGAGCATCACGTTGGCGTGGATCGGGGTTTCGTCGCAGTTGGCCCCCGGCCCGCCGCGGTGCACCTCGACGAACGCACAGTCGGCGTCCAGCGCGATCATCGGGTGATGCCATACCCCGCGGTGATAATTGATGCCCTGGTGGCCGTCAGCGACGAATGCCCGAAAATCCGATACGCCCGGGGCCTGGCCAGCGGGCGCCACGACCACTAGATAACGCTGGCCGTTCAACGGCATGAACACCTGGGTGCCCAGCGGATGACGCTCCATGACCCGTAGTGGGACGGGGCGGGCTTCGGCGACGCAGGTCACGATACTCACCGCGGCGTGGCCGCCCTCGGCGTCGAGATCCAGCTGGGCTAAATCCGGAAAACGTCGCCCCTTGCCCTGATTGATCGGGCGGGAGTCGCCGCCGGCCTCGATGACATCGCCGAACGGTGCAAAGCCTGCGGCGGTCAGGGGCTCGGCGACGAGATGAATAGGTTGGCCGTGTTGGTTTTGTACGTTGGCCATGGGTCTCCTCCGATGCCGATTCTCAGTCGGCTGATTGATACGGATGCACGTCGCGCCAGTGCCGGGCGATCGCTTCGCGGGTGGTGACCCACACGTCGTCAAAGCCGGCGACGTAATCGAGAAAGCGCGCGACGGCCGCCGCGCGCGCCGGGCGCCCGGCGATACGACAGTGCAGGCCCACCGACAGCATCTTGGGCGCGGTCGCACCTTCGGCGTAGAGCATGTCGAAGGCGTCTTTGAGATAGGTGAAGAACTGTTCGCCGGAGTTGAAGCCCTGGGGCGCCACGAAGCGCATGTCGTTGGTATCCAGCGTGTAGGGCACGATCAGCTGCGGCTCGGCCACGCCCGGCACGTGTTCCCAGTAGGGCAGGTCGTCGGCGTAAGAATCGGCGTCGTAGACAAATCCGCCGTGCTCGGCCACGAGACGCCGCGTATTGGGCCCGCAGCGCCCGGTATACCAGCCGACGGGCGTGATGCCGGTTGCATCTTCGATGGCCGCCACGGCCTTGTCGATATGCGCGCGCTCGGTCGCCTCGTCGACGTACTGATAGTCGATCCAGCGCCAGCCGTGACAGGCGATCTCGAAGCCGGCATCGGCCAGGGCGCGAACGGCATCCGGGTGGCGCTCGGCGGCCATGCCCACGGCGAACACGGTGGCGGTCAGGTTGCGCTGCCTGAACAGCCGCAGCAGACGCCAGACGCCGGCCCGGCTGCCGTATTCATAGAGCCACTCCATGCTCATGTGGCGCACGCCGGGGCGGGCGTCGGTGCCCACCATCTCGGAAAGAAAGCTTTCCGAGGCCGCGTCGCCGTGCAGGATGTTGTTCTCGGCCCCCTCTTCGTAGTTGATGACGAATTGCAGTGCCAGGCGTGCGCCGCCGGGCCAGGCGGCGGCCGGCGGCTGGGCGCCGTAGCCGATCATGTCGCGGGGGTAATCGTTCATACGGATATCCATGGATGAAGGTCAAGCTCGGCGGGTGCGGCCGAGCAGGTCTGAAAGCGATGGGGAGGCGGTCTCGGCGGCCGAAAGGTTCAAGCGTTCTTCGCAGTCCTCGAGATGCGCGGCCAGCTCGGCCTGCGCTTCGCCGATATCGCCGCGCTCGATGATCGCCAGAAGGCGCTCGTGATCGGCTTCGGCGCAGGGCCCGGCCTCGCGTGTCTCGAACAGCGCGATGATCAGCGAAGAGCGCCCGATCAATTCGTCGAGAAATTCCAGTAGAACGCTGTTGCCGGCCGGTTCAGCCAGCCGGCGATGGAAGTCCCCGGAGGCCCGAATCATGGCTTGTCGGTCATGGGCTGCGTGTGCGGCCCGGTCGTCGTTCAGGCAGGTCTGAAGACGTTCGACGAGGCGGGCATGACCGGTGCTGTCCAACCCTGCCAGCGTGTCGGCCAGCAGCGTGGACTCGAGCAGGCGGCGCGCTGCGAATACTTCGTGGGCCTCGGCCGGGCTGGGCTGCCAGACCACCGCTCCCCGATTGGGACGGATATCCACCAGTTTATCGGCCGCCAGATGAAACAGGGCCTTGCGCACGACCGTGCGGCTCACGCCGTAGATATCGCCCAGGCCGGTTTCGGACAAACGGGTGCCCGGCGCCATTCGCTGTTCGTAAATCGCCTCGGCGATATCGCGTCGAATCTGCTGGTCGATTGGCGTTTCAGCGGTGTCGTGGCGCGTGGCCGCACTCATGACGGGCCCAACGAAAGCCGCGGGTGACGATTGACGTCCTTGTAGAGCAGGTAGCGAAACGGCCCGGGCCCGGCGGCATAACAAGCCTGCGGGCAAAAGGCCCGGAGCCAGAGAAAGTCACCAGCCTCGACCTCTACCCAGTCGTCGTTAAGCTGGTATAAGGCTCGACCTTCGAGCACGTATATCCCGTGTTCCATGACGTGGGTTTCGGAAAACGGAATCACGCCGCCGGGCTGAAACGTCACGATATTAACGTGCATGTCGTGCGACAGGTCTTCTGCGCCGACGAACCGGCTGGTGGCCCAGACGCCGTCGCAGTCGGGCATGGACTCGGCCACCACGTCTTGATCGTGGCTGACAAAGCTGCCCGGAGCCGGCCAACCCGGTGCCGGTTCATAGCGCTTGCGAACCCACTGCAGCCGCGCCGGTGTGGCCTCGGTGTTATGCAACTGCCAGTCGCTGTTCGGGCCGACGAAGACATAGCTGCCGGGTGTGAGCGCGTGGGTCGCCCCGTCGAGCGTTAGCGTGGGCGCACCGGATAGAACAAATAGCACCGCTTCGGCCCCGGCGTCCGGCTCGGGGGTATCGCTCGCGCCGCCGGGCGCCATTTCGACGATCAACTGGGCGAACGTTTCGGCAAAGCCGGTCAGCGGCCGTGCCAGCACCCAGGCACGGCAGTCGTGCCAGCCCGGCAGACGGCTGGTGACGATATCGCGCATCACGGTGTTCGGAATGACCGCGTATGCGGGCGTGAAGATCGCGCGATCGCGCGTGCGCTGAGTCTGGGGCGGCAGGCCGGCCGTTGGTGACGAATAACGCCGTGGCTCGGTCATATAAACGGCTCATGAAAGATGTAGTTGTCTTTTCTAGCGTGCCGTGATCATTGGATACAATTCGACCTTCGTGTTGTATCCAATTAAAATGTTATATAATAACTCCGCGTTGCAAGCGATGCTGCTGCATATGGAACTTGCCCCGTCTTGATTTGTCCGAATTGAGACGCATTCTCAAAAACTCACGGCGCACGGCTACAATGTGGCACCGCCCCGCGGTGAGCTGATGTCTCGATCGCGCGTTTTCCGATGCAGGCCCTGAAAGAAGCGAATGAGCGATACCGCGCCTCAAAAACCATTGCCCGTGGATAGCGCGCGCCGCCTGCGAGGCTGGGAGATCGCTGCACTCGTGATCGGCTCGCTCGGCGTGCATCTGGGGCTGTGGTGGTTGCTGTCCCAGCAGGACATCACACCGGCCGATATCCAGACCAGCGGCAGCCCGCCGCCCGTCGAAATCACACTGCAGGCGCCGCAGCCCGAGACCCAGACCACGCCGTCGAACGATACGCCGAAAATCGATGACAACGCGGTCGAGCCGGCTGATGAAGAGCCCGAGACCAAAAAGCCGCCCGAGCCGAAGCCGGAACCCAAGCCTGAGCCGAAGCCCGAGCCGAAGCCAAAGCCGGAACCCAAACCCGAGCCAAAGCCCAAACCGGACCCCAAGCCGCAGCCCGAGCCTGAACCGGAACCCAAGCCGGAGCCTAAACCGCAACCTGAGCCCGAGCCCCAGCCCGAGTCTCAGGCGAACAGTTCAGCCGGACGCACATCGAGCGGTACTGCCAGCAAAAACGCCGAACAAGAACAGGCCGACCCCGGGCAGGGCCAGAGCCAGAGTGTCACGCCGGCCAGCACCAGCGGTGTGGGCAATCGGAATAACCCCAGTCCGTCGTATCCGGCACGCGCCCGGCGGCGCGGTTATGAAGGCGTCGTGACCTTGTTATTCGTCGTGCAGCCCGACGGGCACGTCACCGATATTCAGGTTGAAAAGAGCAGCGGTCACCGCTCGCTGGACGAGGCCGCGATCGACGCCGCGCGTGATTCGACGTTCACGCCCGCGCGCCGCGGTAACACGCCGATCGCCGGTTATGCCCGCAAGGCGTATCAGTTCGGTCTGCAATGAGGCCCGGAGCCTAATTATGTTGATCAATCCATCTGTTGAGAGCGCTAATTCATGATCAGTACCGAGTTGAGTTGGCTCGTCGTGCCCGCGGTTCTATGGGTATTGGTGGTCTTGTCGGTCGTCACGTGGGCGCTTCTGGCGGCCAAGCTGGTGCAATACGGGCGCGGCCGGCGTGCCGACAAGCGCTTCCAGACCGCGTTCTGGCAAGCCCAGGATCTCGCCGCCGGTGAGCAGGTGGTCGACGCGCACGGCGGGCCGATGGCCGCGATTGCTCGTGCCGGGTTCGGCGTGGTCAGCGGTCGAGATATCGCGCCCATGAATCGCGATCTGGCGCATCGTATTGATCGCGGCGAACGTCTCGAGCGCGCCTTAAAGCAGCAGGTCGAGCGGGAACGCCGCGGGCTGGAAGGCGGGCTGGCGGTGTTAGCCAGCTTTGGCAGCACCGCGCCGTTCATCGGCCTGTTCGGTACGGTGTGGGGCATCATGGAAGCGCTGGTCGGCATCGGCGAGACCGGGGCCACCGGGCTCGAAGCCGTGGCCGGTCCAGTGGGCCACGCGCTGATCGCGACCGGATTGGGTATCGCGGTCGCCGTACCGGCAGTGTTGATCTACAACTTTCTGGTCCGACGCATGAAGGCCGGCGTGCATCGCATGAACGATTTCGCCCAGGACTTCTATGCGCTGTGCCAGCAGAGCGGCTTTGGCATGCGCGAGGCCACGGTGCGTTCTGAGACGTCGGCCGCCGATCATGCCCCGGTCGGCCAGTCGACCCCCACGGGCTGATCGTTAACGCGAGAGGTATTGTCATGGCCATGATGTCGAATAACGACGACGACAACGACGTGCTGTCCGAGATGAACGTCACGCCGCTGGTCGATGTGATGCTGGTGCTGCTGGTGATGTTTATCGTCACGGCCTCGGCGGCGACCACCGCGGTCAAGGTCAACCTGCCGGCCACGGATGCCGTGGCACCGCCGGATGCCGATAATCCCCTGCACGTCACCATTGATGCCGACGGGGCTTATTTTCTGGATGACAAGCGTATGGATCTGTCGGCGTTGAAAGACGCGCTTACCCAGGCGCATGCGAAGCGCCCGGATCAGGCGGCCCAGCTCCAGGCCGACGAAGGCGTGGCCTACGGCCGCGTGGGCAAGGCCATGGCCGCACTGCAGAAAGCCGGTATTCAGAAAATCGCGGTGCTGAGTGATCCCAACGGTTAGCCGCCGGCCAGTCGCTCGACAACCGACGGGATATCCTCGGGCAAGGGGCGCAGGCGGCCCGGGGGGAGCCAGAACTGATCGGGGCCGTGGAAGTCGCTGCCGAGCGAGCCGGCTAGCCCCCACTCACGCGCGTCGCGAGCGATTTGCTGCTCTTGTTGGACGGATGTGGTGCCGGTCGAGATTTCGACCGCCGTACCGCCGGCGGCCACAAAGGCGGCCAGCGCTCGACGACGCCAGGCGCCGGTAAAGCCGTAGCCGAAGGGGTGGGCGAACACGGCGATGCCGCCGGCAGCACGAATCCAGGTGATAACCGCTTCCAGCGTGGCCCATTCGGCGCGCACGTGGGCCGGCCGGCCCGGTGCCAGATAGCGTTTGAAGGCATCGGCGACCCGATGCGCCTTGCCCTCGGCAACGATCAGGCGCGCGAAGTGGGCCCGTGTGACCTGGCCGGTGCCGACCATGGCATCGATTCGCTGGCCTACATCGGTGATCCCCAGGGCCGTGACCCGCTCGACGAGCGCGGCCGCTCGTCGCTCGCGCTCGGCTTGTTGCGCGGCGACGCCAGCCCTGAGCCCTGCGTGGGTATCGTCGATGCCAAGCCCCACGATATGGAGCGTTCGGCTACGCCAGCCGGCCGAGAGTTCGATGCCGTTGATCACGTCGACGCCGTATCGCCGGCCGGCCGCTCGCGCCTCGGCCAGGCCGCCTAGTGTGTCGTGATCGGTCAGCGCCAGGCGCGTGACGCCGCGCTGGTGTACATACGCCACCAGCTCGGCCGGCGACAGCCGCCCGTCAGAGGCGGTGGAATGACTGTGCAGGTCGTCGCTCATCGATAGGCTTGTCGAGATAAGAAAGGGCAGCCGCGATCACTCAGGGCGTCTGCGATCGGGCACTTGTCGTATCATGATGACGTACCGATCGCGAGCGCCGATGTCTATTCTGCCGCATGTTCTAAAGACCACCCGTCGTCTGACCGGCCGGTCCGGTGAGAGTCCGGTGGATAGCACCGATTGGGCCGGCTGGGTCGAACGTACGGGCGCGCCCGACGATACGGCCACGCGCTTTGACGTCATCCATCGGCGCGCCGGCGTCGCGCTGCGCCACTACCCACGACAGGCGCGCCCGGCCCAGAAAACGCCGCGCACCCCGCTGGTCCTCGTTCCACCGCTGTCGGTGGCGCTTGGCGTGTATGACCTGAGCGCCGAGCGCAGCCTCGTACAGTATCTTAGCGGGCGTGGGTTTGACCTGTACCTGATCGACTGGGGCCGGCCGGGCCGGAATCTCGATCGGCGCCGCATGGCTGATTATTTCGCCGGGCTACTGCCGGAAATGCTGGCTCGCGTGCGGGTGCACAGCGGGCGCACGCGCCTGTCGCTTCACGGCTGGGGCGGTGGCGGCCATTTCGCGCTGTGCCACGCCGCCATGAGCGCGCCCGAACTGGTGGCCAATCTCGTGCTCGTCGCCACGCCCATCGACTATCACCACGAGGGCGCGGTGGGCGCGCGGGTGCGCCGGCTGGCTGCCCGCGGCCAGCGGCTGCGCCGGGCCACCGGGCTTACCCTGGGCCGGTTGCCGCCGGTGTTGCTGCACGCCCCGGGCTGGATGAGCCAGCTGGCCCTGCGTTGGGGGCCGATGGACGCCTCGGGCAGCCCGGATACGGCCTACGATGAAGAAAACGCACTACGCGCCCGCGCGGTCGGGCATATCGAAAACGAGGGCATCGCTGCCTATCCGGGCGGGTTCATCGCAGACGTGATCGATCATCTATGGATCGACAATGCGCTGGCGACGGGGCGCCTGCCGATGCCCGGTGCGGCCGTGGGGCTTTCCGCGGTACGCGTGCCGATCCTGGCGGTCGTCGGCCAAAGCGATCAGCAGGCCACGCCCGGCTCGGCCCGGCGGCTGGCTGACGTGGTGGCCTCGCACGATGTGATGTTCGACGAGCTGCCCTGTGGCCACGTCGGCGCGCTCACCGGCGGTGCAGCCGCTCGTTACAGCTGGCCGCGGATTGCCGACTGGCTGATCGCCCACGAGCAATGACGCGTTGGCGGGGCGCGGCGGGCGCGCTAAGTTGGTGGAATTGATGGGTGCTACGAGCCGAGCATGCGAGCCGATTGTGATGCGTTGATCGTCGGGGCCGGGCTGGCCGGCCTGGTGGCGGCCTGTGAGCTGGCCGATGCCGGAAAAACGGTCTGGCTGATCGAGCAGGAGGGCGCCAACAGCGTCGGCGGCCAGGCGCACTGGTCGCTGGGCGGGTTGTTCATGGTCGACACTCCCGAACAGCGGCGCTGGCGGATCAAAGACTCGCCCGAGCTGGCCCTGAACGACTGGCTGGGTTCGGCAGCCTTCGACCGGGCCGAGGACGCCTGGCCGCGCGCCGTGGCTGAGGCCTTTGTCGAATTCGCCGCCGGGCCGATGCGCGCCTGGCTGCATCAACTTGGCATGCGCTGGTTTCCTGTCGTGGGTTGGGCCGAGCGCGGCGGCGGCCACGCCGGTGGTCATGGCAATTCGGTGCCGCGGTTCCATCTCACCTGGGGCACGGGCCCGGGCGTGGTCGCACCCTTTGCCGCGCGTCTGGCCGAACACGAGCGCTCAGGGCGCGTGCAATATCGGTTTCGTCATCGCGTGGATGAACTGGTGACCGCCGGTGGGGCGGTGACGGGTGTATCCGGGCATACGCTGGTCGACGACGGCGTTGTGCGGGGCGCGCGCTCGTCGCGACAGACCATCGGTGAGTTCGCGTATCACGCCGGCTGTGTGATCGTGGCTTCGGGCGGCATCGGCGGCGATCACGACAAGGTACGCGCGGCCTGGCCGCGTGAGCGTCTGGGCACGCCGCCCGCACACATGCTCTCCGGCGTGCCCCACCACGTTGACGGGCGAATGATCGATATCACCACGCGTGACGGCGCGGCGCATGTGATCAACGCCGATCGTATGTGGCACTACACCGAGGGTATTGCCAACTGGGACCCGATCTGGCCGGCCCACGGCATCCGTATCATCCCCGGCCCGTCGTCGTTGTGGCTGGACGCCGACGGCAAACGTTTCGAAGCGCCGTGCCTGCCCGGTTTCGATACGCTGGCGACCCTGCAGGCGATCCGTGCGCGAGAGCATGAGTACTCTTGGTTCGTGCTGGACCAGTCCATCATCGAAAAAGAGTTCGCCCTGTCCGGCTCGGAGCAGAATCCGGATATGACCGGCGCCACGTGGCGTGGCGTGCTGGCCAACCGCCTGTCCAAGGGGGCGCCGCCGCCGGTCGAGGCGTTTAAGAACAAAGGCGCAGACTTCGTGGTGGCCGACAACGTCGATGCGCTGGCCGCCGGCATGAATCGGATCACGGGCGAGACGCGCATTACCGCAGAGGGCCTGCGTCGTACCATCGCTGACCGCGACGGCCAGCTGGCCAACGGCTTTTCCAAGGACGCGCAGCTGGCGGCGATCAACAATGCTCGCGGCTATGCCGGCGATCGGCTGTTTCGTGTCGCCAAGCCGCACCGGCTTCTGGATAGCGCCCACGGGCCGCTGATTGCCGTGCGGCTGCATATCCTCACGCGCAAGACGCTGGGCGGCCTGCATACCGATCTCGACGGGCGCGCGCTGGACGGCCACGGCCGGCCGATCGCCGGTCTGTATGCGGTGGGCGAGGCGGCCGGCTTTGGTGGCGGTGGGTATCACGGCTATAACGCCCTGGAAGGCACGTTTCTCGGCGGCTGTCTGTTCACCGGCCGGCGCGCTGGCCTACACGCTGTCACGGTATGCTGAAAAATCTCTTGTTCGACCTCGACGGCACGCTCACCGATCCGTTCGAGGGCATCACGCGATGCGTGGCCTACGCGCTGGCTGGCTTTGATATTCATGTGGCCGACCGGCGGGCGCTGTCCGGCTATATCGGGCCGCCGCTCAAGCAGAGCTTCGCGGACTATCACGGGTTGTCTGCCGATGAGGCCGGACGGGCGGTCGCCCTTTATCGCGAGCGTTTCGCGACCGTCGGCCAATACGAAAATAGGGTCTATGACGGAATCCCCGAGCTGCTGGCCGAGCGCCGGGCGGCTGGCCAGCGCCTGTTCGTGGCGACCTCCAAGCCCACCTGCTTTGCCGAGACTATCGCGGCACACTTTGGCCTGGCGGACTACTTCGAGGCGGTCTACGGCAGCGAGCTGGACGGCACGCGCACGGATAAAAAAGAGCTGCTGGCTCATCTGCTGGCCGAAGAAGATCTATGCCCGCGGGAGACGCTGATGATCGGCGACCGGCGCTACGACATCGAGGGTGGGGCGGCCAACGGGCTGGCCACGGTCGGCGTGGCTTATGGCTACGGCGGCGAGGCCGAACTGCGCGCCGCCGGCGCGGATCATCTCTGTGATTCACCGGCCGCGCTGGGCGCGATGCTGGCGGCTTGTCGGGCGTAGTACCGCTGACGACAATACGCTAACGTATGGTCATGGTTTGTTCTGGCCCAAGCGCATGACCGACGCCGATTCTTCTCGTACGCCCCTGTCGCAGCTGCTGGCTGCGATCCAGGCCGCCGATCACGGCGCCGCCGAGCTGGTTATCCCCGACGACTGGCTACAGGGTCGGGCCATTTATGGCGGGCTATCGGCGGCGCTTTGCCTGCAGTCGGTGCTGTCGCATCTGGGTGAGACCGCGCCGCTGCGTAGTGCCCAGCTGGCCTTCATATCACCGGCGGGGCCGGGCGTGCGGCTAGTGCCCAGCGTGCTGCGCCAGGGCAAGTCGGCCACGTTTGCCGGCGCGGATTTGTGTCGAGACGACGGCGGTGTGGCCGCACGGGCCACGTTCTGTTTCGGCAAGGCGCGCGACTCAAAGCTGGCCGTCGATCGCTTGCCCGCGCCGGACGTGCCCGACGCGAATGACTGCAGCGGGTTCTTCGAGGACGCGAACGGCGTTAATCACGGGCCCAACTTCGCGCGACACTTCGACAGCCGCCGTGCGGCTGATGCCATGCCGATGTCCGGCGCGTCGTCGCCGGTTTTTACGGCCTGGATGCGTCATCGCGATCGCGATATCGCCTCGACGCCCGTCGCCCTGGCCGCCCTGGGCGATGCGTTGCCACCGGCCGCCATGGCGATGTTCGAGACCGCGGCACCGGTCAGCAGCATGACCTGGCAGTTCGAGCTGTTGAGCGATGATCCGACCACCGAAGACGGCTGGTGGCTGTCGCAGTCGCGTGCCGAAACCATCGGCCAAGGGTATGCCAGCCAGGCCATGACGATCTGGAACCACGCCCGACAACCTATTCTTGTCGGTCGACAGAGCGTCGCGGTGTTTTACTAGAGCCCGTAAAAACGTCGTACGCGCGCCGCGCGAACAAGCCCTAAATCGTGGTGTGAAACGGTTGGCGCTGTATCACGCGTCCGCCGTTGGCCGCCCCGGCGTAGACCCGGCAGAAAGCGCTGATGGCCAAATGCAACCGATTTTCGGTTGCAAATACGAATAGTTCTTATTTAGAATCCAATGCGTTGGCCGATCTGGTCGCAGCATGATTCTTCGGGGAGCTAGGGGTATGGCACGCGCAATGGACAGCACACGAGTCCGACATCTTTGGCCGATGGCTTTTGTTATAGCCGCCGGCGTCTCGCCGGTTTCGGTATGGGCCCAGGCGCCGGCTGCGCCGGCCGGCGGTGCAGAGCCTGCCGACACGCTATCGCCGAATGAAGTGCCGGCCCGCCGCGCTGCACCGGCCGCCGAGGCGCCCACCACGAATCTCTCGACGGTATCGGTCACGACGTCTGCACTTCGCCCGGGCGAGGGCTATACCAAGCTCGACACCGACGCCGCGACAAAGACCGATACACCGCTGATCCGTACGCCGCAGACCGTGGATGTCGTACAGCAGGATCAGATCAACGATCAGGGCTCACGCACGGTCAACAACGCGCTGCGCTATACGCCGGGGGTGTTCACCGGGCTGTCAGGCGCCTCGACGCGCCAGACCGTGGCGGCGCTGCGCGGCTTTGCCGGCGGCGACGTCAACAACACGTTCATGGACGGTCTGCGGCTGCAGAGTGACCCCGGCGCTTACAGCAACATCCAGATCGATCCGTTCTTCATCGACAGCATCGAAGTGGTCAAGGGCCCCAGCTCGGTGACCTATGGCCGGGTGCAGCCAGGTGGCTTGATCAACTACTCGATGAAAAAGCCCAGCCGCGAGACCCAGCGTCACGTGCGCCTGTACGGCGGCAATTACGACACCTTTGGCGGCGGGCTGGACGTACAGGGCGCGCTGCCCGACGAATCACTGGGCGCCTATCGCATCGTGGTGGGCGGGGATACGAGCAGCACCCAATACGACGTGGTCGACCGCGATCGTTTCACGATCATGCCGGAGCTGAGCCTGGATCTCACCGACGACACCAATCTGCTGCTTTATGCTTATATCCAGCGCGACCCGGAAGGGGGCTTTCACGGTGCGGTGCCTTATGACCTAAGTGTGAGCAATCGTCGCTTCGGGCGTACCGTGGACGAAGAATGGGTCGATACCTCGGCCAACTTCGAGAAGTTCGACCGCGATACCGATATCTATTCGTACGAGCTGACGCATCACGTCAACGATCAGATCAAGCTGACGTCAAAAGCGCAGTACACCGATCTCGACGTAGATTTCCAGCAGATCTATCAAACCGGCTTTGCCAACGCGGCCACGGATCGTGCTGATCCCACCCTGCGTCGCACCGCCGGCGAAGCCGATGAGCATCTCACGGCTATCGTGCTGGACAACCATGCCCAGTTCGACTTCAACACCGGCGAGATCGGTCACACCGTGCTCGCGGGCATCGGCTGGCAGAAGCGGGATACGCGCGCCCAGGAACGCTACGGCAGCGCGACCAATCTCGATCCGTTCAATCCCGACTACTACGAAAGCGAGCCGGTCACCTCACTGGGCGCCTTCGGCGGCTGGAACGCGCGTGAGACGACCCAGTTGGGGCTCTATCTACAGGACCAGCTCGAATGGAAGGGGCTCAACGTGGTCTTGAGTGGCCGTCAAGATTATCTGGACCGTCAGATCGTGCCGGCCAGCGGTACGATCGCCTCGCGCAGCGATGACAAGTTCACCTGGCGAGGGGCCGTGCTCTATGAGTCGTCTATCGGCCTGAGCCCTTATTTTTCCTATAGCGAAGGCTTTGCCCCCGGGGCATTTTCGGCCGACGGCGATAACAATATTTCCGATCCGGTCGAGAGCGATCAATACGAGGTCGGCGTGAAATACAAGCCGACCGGTATCGATGCGCTTTTCACGGTCGCGCTCTACGACCTGACGCAATCCAACATCCAGCAGCGCGCCACGGTGACCAATCCCACCTTTGTGGGCGTGGGCGATATTCAGTCGCGCGGGGTCGAGCTTTCAGCCAAGGCGGACATCAACGATCGTCTGCACGTGGTGGCCGGCTACAGCTTCGCTGATATCGAGTACCAGCAGGACATTAACGCCCAGGCGCTCACCGCTCGCAAGGGCGCCGTACCGGCCCGTACGCCTGAGCAACTGGGGTCGCTGTGGCTGAAATACGACTTTCCGCGCCAGATTCAGGCCGGTGTGGGCGGCAACTACACGGGCGAGAGCTATGCCGACGGCGAAGAGGACCGAAAGGTGCCCGACTACGCCACGGCCGACCTGATGTTGCGTAGCGATCTCGGCGAATGGGCGCGTCAGCTCGACGGCGCCAGCCTCCAGCTCAACGTGAACAACGTGTTCGATAAAGAATACGTGGCGTCCTGCTTCAGCGAAAACTACTGCTACTACGGCGATGCCCGGCGCATTACCGCCCAGCTTGACTACCGTTTTTGATCGGCGCCCCGGGCCTGTTGCGTTTCATATGAGTCCGGGCCGAGCGCTGCCTGCCGCTGGTGAGTCTTGATTGTGGCACGTCACAACCCGGGGCTCGCGCCTTGCAGCACACACAGCGGACGCTCGACGAAGGCGCTTATATGAAACCCCAACAGTCCCAAGCGCAAAAAGTTCTATCGCCATTGGGAACAACCGAAAGGTCGTTGTGTCATGAACATTACATGGGGCGATGTAAGCATTGCCCGACTCCGGCTATCGATTCGACACAACGTCGAGGTTTGATTATGGCGCTACCGTCTCTACAGCTGTCCGGCCGAGCACACGCCGGTGAAGCCCCATCTTTGGTCAACCGGCGCGGTGCGGCCACGCTGGTATCGCAAACGCACGCCGCGATCGACACCGTGGCCGGGGCCATCGAACAAGCCCGCAAGCCGTGTTCCGGGGCAACGCCGGCCACGCTGGCCCCGCGTATCTCGCAGATTACGCTGGACGGGCCGGGGATCGGCTTCGACAACGCACTAGACGAGCTGGGCCCGCTCTATCTGGACCCGGCGATCTATTTTCATCACCCGCGCTACGTAGCGCACTTGAATTGCCCGGTGTTGACGAGCGCTGCGGCAGCCGAGGTGGTGGCCGCGGCCATCAATACCTCGATGGATACGTGGGATCAGAGCACCGGGGCCACGCTGATCGAGCAGAAGCTCATCGCCTGGACAGCCGAACGCGCGCACCTGCCGGACAGCGCCGACGGCATATTTACCAGCGGCGGCACGCAGTCCAATCTCATGGCGCTGCTGCTGGCCCGTGAACATATGGGGGCCACCCGCTACGGCCCGGGGTTCATCGCCGACAATGGCTTGCCCCCCGAGGCCTCTCGGTGGCGTATTTTTGTCTCCGAGGCCAGTCATTTCTCCAGTGCCAAGGCCGCCTCGCTGCTAGGGCTCGGCCAGAAAGCCGTGGTCTCGGTGGCGGCCGATGCCGACTGGCGGATGGATATCGGTGCCCTGGGCCGAGCCATGGATGCTGCCGTCGCGGCGGGCGAGATTCCCATGGCTGTGGTGGCCACCTTTGGCACCACTGACTTTGGCAGTATCGACGACGTGGCCGGGGCAGCCCGTCTCGCACGCGCCCACGGCGCCTGGCTACACGTAGATGCGGCCTACGGCTGTGGGCTGCTGGTCTCGCCGACTCGGTCACACGAGGCCCGGGCGCTCGCGCATGCCGACTCGCTCACGGTGGATTATCACAAGGCGTTCTTTCAGCCGGTGGCCTGTAGTGCGCTATTGGTGGCCCAGGGCGTGCATCTTGGCTATGTGACGCATCACGCGGATTATCTCAATCCGGTCGAGGCCGCTGAGGCGGGTACGCCGGATCAGGTCAACAAATCGCTGCAGACTACGCGTCGTTTCGATGCGCTCAAGCTCTGGATGAGCCTGCGCAGCGTGGGGGCAGACGCCATCGGTGAGCTGTTTGATGCCGGCTGCGCGCTGGCCCGGGCCACCTATCAGCGCATGCTGGCCGAGCCGCGCCTGGATCTGTTGCATGCCCCTGAACTGGGCACGCTGGTGTTTCGGTTTCGGCCCAGTCTGGGGCTGGCCCCGGAATCCCTGGATGCCTTGAACGATGCTATCCGCGCGGATCTGGCCGCCCGGGGTGAGGCGATGCTGGCCGGTACCAAGATTCGTGGGCGTCGATATCTTAAGTTCACGTTGTTGAACGCTGCCACCACGCCCGAGCAGATGGCCGAGATCGTCACGCTGGTGTTGAACACCGGCGAACGGCTCGCCGCCGATCACGTGCCGGCGCTGGCGGTCGTGGGCGGACGGGAGAACGTCGATGTCTGAACAGGATCATGGCCCGGTGCATGACGTGGTGGCGATCGGCGTCGGGCCGTTCAATCTGGGCCTGGCCGCGCTTGCCGAGCCGGTGGTCGGGCTGGATGTGGTCTGTCTGGACGACAATCCGGGCTTCGACTGGCATCCCGGTTTGCTTTTGGAGGGTGCCACGCTCCAGACGCCGTTTTTGGCCGATCTGGTCACGCTGGCCGACCCGACCAGCCCGTACAGCTTTCTCAACTATCTCAAGATGACCGGCCGGATCTATGCGTTTTATATTCGCGAGCAGTTTTTCATGCTGCGCGCCGAATACAACCAGTACTGTCGCTGGGTGGCCGATCAGCTTTCGGGCGTCGTATTCGACCGGCGGGTGACGGCCATCCACTACGAGGCTGAACACGACACCTATCGGGTCGAAACTACGGCGCCGGTCGCGGGCTCGTCGCAGGTCTATCGAGCGCGGCATCTGGTGCTCGGCACGGGGCCGGCGCGCTATGTGCCCGAATGCTGTCGCGGGCTTTCGGGCGAGGTGTTCCACGCGGTGGATTATCTCGATCACAAGGCGGCGCTGGCCACGGCCGAACGGGTTGCCATCGTAGGCTCGGGCCAGAGCGCGGCCGAGATCTTTCGTGACCGGTTGAATTACGTGGGTGATGGCCAGCGCCTGGACTGGTTCACCCGCTCGCCGCGGTTTTTTGCCATGGCCTACGACAAGCTCACGCTGGAGCTGACCTCGCCCGAGTACATCGATTATTTCCACAGTCTGCCGGAGCACACCCGCCAGCGGCTGTCGGCGGCGCAAAAGCCGCTTTACAAGGGCATCGACCGCGATCTGTCGGCGGATATCTACGACACGCTTTACGAAAAACAGGTCCATGGCATAACCGCCATCGGCATGCAGGCCAACGCCAGCCTCACCGACGTAAGCCAGGACAGCCACGGCCGATTTTATCTATCGTTCAGCCAGACCGAGCAGGGCGCGGTCTTCGAACACGTTTGTGACGCGCTGATCCTGGCGACCGGTTTTTCGCATCACGTACCCGACTACATCGCGCCCATCGCCGATCGGCTGCGCTGGGACAGCCAGAATCGCTACGACGTCACGCGGACCTATGCCATCGATACGGGCGGCAGGCGCGTGTTCGTCCAGAACGCCGAAGGGCATACCCACGGCTTCACCGCCTCGGACCTGGGCATGGCGTGTTATCGCAACGCGGTCATCCTGCGCGAGATCGTCGGCCGTGAGGTCTATCCCGTGGAGCAGGCTATCGCCTTCCAGACCTTCGACGTGACCGGTCAGCCGGCCGCCAACCCGGAAATGCCGCGCAAGCAGCGACGTCATGAAGGCTGAGCCGATGATCGTGGCCCAGCGCCAAGTGCCCGGTATCGGCCATCTGGCCGTGCGCGATTTTGAACCCGCCGCGGATTGGGAACTGGCCCATACCTGGCTGACCGACCCGCACGCGCACTACTGGGGCATGCAAGACAACACGCCGCACGCCACACAGACGTATTTCGCCGATATCGCGGCCTCGCACACGCACGATGCCTGGCTGGGCACGCACGAGTCGCGCCCTGTGTTCCTGGTCGAGCGATATGCGCCGGGCGCCGACGTCATCGGGCGGTTTTACGACGTGGCGGCCGGCGATCTCGGCATGCATATCCTTATCGCACCCCCGGAGCGGCCGATTCACGGGTTCACATGGGCCGTCTTCTCGTTCGTGGTGGACACGATCTTTGCGATCGATGCGCCCGAGCGCCTCGTGGTCGAGCCGGATGCGGCCAATACCGCTATTCAGCGCTTGAACGCTCGGGCCGGCTTTGAGGTGGCTGCCGATATCGATACCGGCGACAAGATCGCGCGGCTGTCGATGCTGTCTCGTGCCCGCCACGACGCGTTACGCGCGCCCGCCTAACCGCATTATTCCGTTGGAGTCTGTATGACCGGTCAACCCATCACGGCCGCGGCCCGTTCGATCGCGCACATCACGCCCGAGCACTGGCGCAGCGCGGATCGGCGCCTGGTGGCCAAGATACTGTCCGAGTTCACCCACGAAGGGCTGTTCGAGCCGATCGAGCACTCGCGCGGCGTCTATACCCTGCAAGCCGACGATGGGAAACGCCAGTATCGATTTGCAGCGCGCCGCTTTGCGCTTTGGCACTGGCATATCGCGCCTGAGTCGATCACCTGCGAAGCCGACGGCCAGCCGGCGAGCTTCGATGCCGCTCGGCTGTTGATCGATTGTCGCGACACTTTGGGCCTGGATGATGCGGTTCTGTCGCTCTATCTCGAGGAAATTGCCTCCACGCGCTACAGCGCGGCCTACAAACACGCCAACGCGCGGCTTGCCGCCGACGATTTTCCGAGTGCGGATTTTCAGGCCATCGAGGCTGCCATGACCGAGGGCCACCCGGCGTTTGTGGCCAACAACGGGCGGATCGGCTTTTCCGGGAGCGATTTTCTGGCCTACGCGCCGGAAGCCGCCACCCCCATCCGGCTGATTTGGGTGGCTGCGCATCGCAGTCGTCTGACCGTGGCCGCCGCGGCCGACCGCACGATTGAGACCCATCTGGGCAGTGAGCTGGATGCCTGCACGCGCGCACGCTTTGCCGACCAGTTGGCCGCGGCGGGGCTCGAAGCCGACGACTATCTCTATATGCCGGTACACCCGTGGCAGTGGCAGAACAAACTGGTCTTCACGTTTGCCGACGAGCTGGCAAGCGGCCACCTGGTCTATCTGGGCTTTGGGCCCAACGCCTACCAGGCCCAACAATCGGTGCGTACGTTGTTTAACCACGACGTGCCCAGCCGCTGTTACGTGAAGATGAGCCTGTCGATACTCAACATGGGTTTTTCGCGCGGGCTGTCGCCGTATTACATGGGCGGCACGCCGGCCATCTGCGACTGGCTGGCCGAGCTTGTGGCGGCCGACAACACCCTTCAGGCCATGGACTTTTCGATCCTGCGGGAAGTGGCGGCCGTGGGCTATCGCCACCCGCGCTTTGACGCCGGGTTGGCCAAGACCGACGGGGCCAACAAAATGCTGGCGGCACTATGGCGGGAATCGCCGGTAAGCCGGCTGGGCGAGGGCGAACGACTCATGACCATGGCGGCCCTGCTGCATCAAGATGCTGCCGGGCACTCGGCACTGGCCGCCTTCATCCGAGCCGCCGGCGGCGACGTCGACGCCTGGCTGGACGACTGGCTCTGGGCTTACATGGGCCCGATCCTGCACTGTTTCTATGCGCATGATCTGGTGTTCATGCCGCACGGCGAGAATCTAATTCTGGTGATGAAAAACCACCGCGTGGATCGGGTCATCATGAAGGACATCGGCGAGGAGATCGCCGTCATGAACCCCGAGGCGCGTCTGCCCGAGGCCGTGTCGCGCATCGCCGTACCGGTCGCCGAGGATGTACGTACGCTGTCGATCTTCACCGATCTTTTCGATCTGATCTTTCGCTATGTGGCGCCGACTCTGGCGCTGGAGTGCGACTACCCCGAGACGCGCTTCTGGAAGCGGGTGGCTGCATGTATTGGCCGTTACCAGCAGGCGCACCCGGAATTTTCAGCCCAATACGAACGCTATGACCTGTTCACGCCGGATTTCATCCGTTCTTGCCTGAACCGGCTGCAGCTGGCCAACAATCGACAGATGCTGGATCTGGCCGATCCGACGGCCAGCCTGCAGTTTCACGGCCGCCTGACGAACCCGATCGCTGCGGGGTCTTTCTAGGGGGGGTCAATCGTCAAAGGCGTTTTCGAGCTGCTGGCGGTCCGGGTTGGTGTTCCGCGGGGCCTGCACCTCGTGGGTGCCGCTGAAGTCGTCGTCGTTGTCGTACCCCAGACGGCGGGTGTGTCGGGGATAGGCCGGCATGGTGTCGGGCTCGGTCTGCGGGGCGCTCGAGTTACCTGACCGATCGAGCGCGCCTACGTTATCCGCGCTGTCGGCCGGGGCCGGGGCGAAGGCCCCGACATCGTCGACGGCCGCCGCCGGTAAGGCCCAGCTGCCGGTCACCGCCAACGCGGCCAGGGCAAGCGTTTTTGCAATAGATCGATAGAACATGATCAACCGCGAAAGGTTATGAAGTGCTGTCTGCCAGCCTACGCCTGTCACGCGCGCTTTTGTATGACACGCCGCCGGCCGCCACGGTGCGCCCGGTGTGATCTGCCATACTCGCGGCTATTCTGAATGGCCAAGAGGAGTCGGCCTTGACCGAATCCGTCATTGATATCAAGGGTCTGTACAAGACCTATGACTCGGGCTTTTCGGCCCTACAAGACATCAACCTGTCGATCCCGAAGGGCGAAATATTCGCGCTGCTGGGCCCCAACGGCGCCGGCAAGACCACGCTGATCAACACCATCTGCGGCATCGTCAATCCCACCGGTGGATCAATCCGCGTCAACGGCTACGACGTGGTACGCGAGTTTCGCAAAGCCCGCGAACAGATCGGGCTGGTGCCGCAAGAGCTGACGGTCGAACCGTTCGCCAAAGTGTTTTCGACCGTGAAATTCTCGCGCGGCGTGTTCGGCAAGGCCCGGGACGACGCCCACGTCGAAAAGGTGCTCAAGGACCTATCGCTCTGGGACAAACGCGACACCATCACCCGCGAGATTTCTGGCGGCATGAAGCGCCGCGTGATGATCGCCAAGGCCCTGGCACACGAGCCCCAGGTGCTGTTTTTGGACGAGCCCACCGCCGGCGTGGACGTGGAGCTGCGCCGCAGCATGTGGAATGTGGTGCGCGGTCTACGCGAGCACGGGGTGACTATCGTGCTGACCACGCATTATCTGGAAGAGGCCGAGCAGATGGCCGATCGAATCGGCGTGATTCAGAACGGCCAGATCGCGCTGGTCGAGGCCAAGACCGCGCTCATGGACAAGCTGGGACAGAAGCGTCTTGGCGTACGCCTGGCCGAGCCCCTGCACGCGGTGCCCGAGCGGCTGGCCGGCTATGACCTCACGCTCGAAGACGACGGCCGGCGCCTGGTCTATACCTACAGCGCCCACGATGATCGCGCCCGCATCCAGCCGCTCATGGCCGAGCTCGATGCGGCAGGCATCCACTATGTGGATATCGATACCCAGCAGAGCTCGCTGGAAGAAATATTCGTCGATCTCGTGGGGGGCAACGCATGAACTGGCACGCCATCAAAACCATCTACGCCGCCGAAATGGCGCGCACCTGGCGCACGCTGTTCCAGAGTGTGGTCAGCCCCATCATCTCCACGTCGCTGTATTTCGTGGTCTTCGGCTCGGCCATCGGATCGCGTATCAACGAAGTACAGGGCGTATCCTACGGCGCGTTTATCGTGCCGGGGCTGATCATGCTCTCGCTGATGACCCAGGGCATCTCCAATGCCTCGTTCGCGATCTATTTCCCGAAGTTCATCGGCACCATCTACGAGCTGCTCTCGGCGCCTATCTCGTTCGTCGAGATCGTCATCAGCTACGTGGGGGCGGCGGCCACCAAGTCGGCAGCACTTGGTTTGATCATTCTGGGCACGGCCACCTTGTTCGTGGACATACAGATTGCGCATCCGTTCTGGATGATCGCGTTTCTGGTGCTGACTACCGTCACCTTCAGCCTGTTGGGCTTCATCATCGGCATCTGGGCCGACAACTTCGAAAAACTGACCATCATCCCGCTGCTGATCGTGACCCCGCTGACCTTTCTGGGCGGCACGTTCTATTCGCTGGATATGCTGCCGGCGCTGTGGCAGAAGATCACCCTCATCAACCCGGTGGTCTATCTCGTCTCCGGTTTCCGCTGGAGTTTCTATGACACCGCCGACGTCAGCGTGGGCTTGAGCCTGGGCATGATCGGCCTGTTTCTGGCTGCCTGTATCGCCGTGGTGGCCTGGATCTTCAAGACCGGGTATCGGCTGAAGTCGTAAGCCGGGGCGCCGGCGGATACGCCCCGGTACTCCCTATCAGATCAGGCGCTTCTGGCGTGTGCGTGGCCGACATCTCGACGGTGTCGGCCCGGCCGGGCCGACTCGATACGCGACAGCAGCAGCGGCTCCAGCTCTTCCAGTGTGCGGTTCTTGGTCTCGGGCACAAAGCGCAGCACCACGGCCAGACAGATCAGTGTGAAGCCCGCGTATAGCCAGAACGAAAAACCGCCGTTGAACAGCGCCTGTAGCCACGGGTTCTGATCCAGCAGCGGAAACGTCTGGGTGACCACGAATCCGGCGAACCATTGACACGCCACTGCGAACGCCATGGCACGCGAGCGGATGCTGTTGGGAAAGATTTCGCCGATCAGTGTCCAACAGACACAGCCCCAGGAAATGGCGAACGACATGATATAGAGCACCAGACAGATCAGGGCCCCGTAACCCACCGATTGGCTATAGACGATCGTGCCGAGGCCCGCCATGCCGATACAACAGCCTAAGCTGCCGTAAGTGATCAACGGTCGCCGTCCAACGCGATCAATCAGCAGCATTCCGGCCAGATTGCCGAACACGAAGGCGATGCCCATCACCGACGTCTGGAGCAGTGCGGTTTCGCTGGAGTCGACCACGCGCTCGAAGATCTGCGGCGCGTAGTACATCACCACGTTGATACCGGTGAGCTGCTGAGCGGCCGCCACGAAAGCGCCGATCGCCACGATGCCGAAGATGCCGGGTTTGCGCAGGCTGACCCGTTGATGAGCGCGTTCACCGGCAAACGAGGCTTTGATATCGTCAACCAGGCCGGCAACGCGTTCCGAGGGGTTGGCTCGGTCTAGGACGTGTCGGGCCTCGTTATCCCGGTTTTTTAGGATTAGCCAGCGCGGCGACTCCGGAATCAAGGGAAGCAGGGCCGCGAACAGAATCGCCGGTACAACCTCCGAACCCAACATCCAGCGCCAGCCGTACGCCGTCAGCCACTCGGGCGTGACCCCGCGGGCAATGAAATAATTCACGAAAAACACGATGACCGCGCCCACGGCCGTGGACTGCTGGAACAGACTGATGCTGGTACCGCGCATATCGCCGGGCGAAATTTCCGACAGATACATCGGCGCGACCACGCTGGCTAGACCGACCGCTAGGCCGCCGAGCATGCGGAACACGCTATACCAGAAGAAATCCGCGGCCAGCGCCGAGCCCAGAGCCGAAACGATGAACAGCGCTGCGGCCAGCCATAGCGCGCCGCGGCGACCGCCATAAAGCGCCGCAGCACCTGCGCCGAGCGCGCCAATGATGGCGCCGATAACAACCGACGATACCGCCCAACCGGTCGCGAGCGGGGAGAGCTGGAAGTGGTCGGTAATAGGGCCGATCGCGCCAGAGATCACCGCTGTGTCATACCCGAACAGAATGCCGGCCAACGCGGCGATCAAGCTGGTTTGGATGACGAATCGAAAGCGGCGAGAGTCTGTTGCTTGCCGGGTCATGGCACCGTGCTCCTTGGAAAACAGGCGCGCCTGATTGGAATTTAATTTCCAAAAATTAATAAAAAAAGAAAATAAATTCTATAAAGACCTTAGTCGTAGATACGACGTACACGGCGCTGCCAGCGTCTAGAAGATCAACTCGACGACCGGTTAGATAGCACGTGGGCCGACGAGGGCATCTATCGACCAAAGTATGATTCGAAAACCTTTGATGGATGCCAGTTCAGAAAATATATTCTAATTAGATGATAATATAGAACGTAGAGGCATTCATGCAGTTGTTGCTCAAAGCGGCTCGCGACCAGCCGCAGACATTAGATACCGCCCAGGCAGAGCAGGCCTTGGACTACGTTCGTTTTCGACACCGGGGTCTGGCCGAAGGCGAGCGAGTGAGCGAGACCAGCGACGACCAAGAACTCTGTCTGGTCATGTTGTCGGGCAAGGCCGATATTACGGTTGGCGATACCACCTTCGAAGCCGTCGGCCAGCGTATGAGCGTGTTCGAGCAGATCCCGCCGCATGCCGTCTACGTGCCCAATGATGCTCGGTTTGAAGTACACGCCTTGACCGACGTCGAGCTTGGCATCTGTGGGGCGCCGGGCAAGAGCGGCCACGCGCCTCGCCACATTACCCCCGAGCACATCAAGCAATCCACCCGCGGCGAGGGCGCCAACGTGCGCCACGTCCACGATATCCTTCCCGAGACCGAGCCGGCAGACAGCCTGCTCGTGGTCGAGGTCTATACCCCGGCCGGCAACTGGTCCAGTTATCCGCCGCACAAGCATGACGAAGACAACCTGCCGGCCGAGTCGTTTCTCGAGGAAAGCTATTACCACCGGCTCAATCCCGGCTCCGGCTTCGGCTTTCAGCGCGTTTATACCGACGATCGTTCAATAGACGAGGCCATAGCCTTCGGCGACGGTGACTGTGTGCTGGTACCCAAGGGCTATCACCCGGTCGGTGCCCCGTACGGCCATGACTTGTACTACCTGAACGTGATGGCCGGCCCCAAACGCGAGTGGAAATTCACGACTGATCCCGATTTCGCGTGGCTGACCCAGCCCTCGAAGAGGTCGCAAGAATAGGAGCCCCGCAATGACCGACACGACAGGCGTTTCGAATACCACCCGACGGCCGGGCTGGATAATGCATGTCGTCGACTGGCTCGACCGAGCGGCCTGCCATGCCGGTAGCCATAGCGCGGGCTATATGATGCCGTTGCGGCCCGCTGCCATGGATCATTAACCGCTAGCAGCCGCAACAATAAGCAGCTGACCAAAGGCCGGCAAACCATTTGCCGGCCTTTTTGATGCGTGGCATGGGCCGCCGTCTACGACGAAAGACGGAATAGGCGATCTCCCTGAATATAGAATAGAATTAATTTTCTATTTTAAGGCGCGCCAGAATAATCCTGCGCGCGGATTCAGAGGATTGCCCATGTCGCAACGACCCATGAACCTGGCCATCATCGGGGCTGGCCGTATTGCGGCTGTTCACGCTGCTGCTGCGGCCCGCGATCCTGCTATTGCGCTCTACGGCATTGCCGACGTGCGCGCAGAGGCGGCCCAAGCGCTGGCTGATGAATACGACGTCCGCGTGATGGACAGCGCCGAGGTATTTGCCGACCAGGCCATCGACGGCATCCTCATTGCGTCATCGACCGATACGCATGCCGACTTCTTGGAACAGGCGGTACGGGCTGGAAAAGCCGTACTGTGCGAAAAGCCGATTGCCCTGGATCTGGAGCGTACCCGATATGCCTTGTCGGTGGTCGAATCCGGCAGCGTGGCCTGTGCACTCGGATTCAACCGTCGGCACGACCCGCAGTTTGCCGAGCTCAAGAGGGCTGTAGTCAACGGCGATATCGGCCGGCTAGAAACCCTGACCATTATCAGCCGCGACCCGAGCCCGCCGCCGGTGGACTATATCGCCCGATCGGGCGGGCTGTTCATGGATATGACGATTCACGACTTCGATACCGCGCGCTGGCTACTCGACGAGCCGATCCGCTCGGTCTTCGCGGTCGGCGATGCGCTCATCGACCCGGCGATCGGGCAGGCCGGCGATATCGATACCGCGATGGTCACGCTGACCACCGAGTCGGGTCGCCTGTGTCATATTCAGAACTCGCGGCGCGCGGCCTATGGCTATGACCAGCGCATCGAGGCCTTTGGCAGCACTGGCATGATCCAAGCCGTGAACGAAACCGAAACGCGGCTGCGCCGGACATCGGCCGAAGGCGAGCGCAGCGAGCCGCCCAAGCACTTCTTCCTGGAGCGCTATGCCGATGCGTTCGCCCGGGAGCTGGCCGACTGGGCCGAGGCCTGGCGCTCTGGACGAGCGCCACTGGCCGGTGCACGAGATGGGTACGAGGCGTTGTCTATCGCCGTTGCCGCAAATCGCTCGCGCGTTGAAGGCCGGCCCGTTGCTCTGTCCGAAATACAGGGCTGATCTCTCGTGCGTCGAACGACCGCACATGCCGCCTGGCGCGAGGCCTCGACTTTGGTCGCAGTCGTATTGATCGGCACGTTTCACTTGTCTAATATTTAGAATAAATAATCCAATATTGAAGCGCGTGATACACGTGTTTCCATCATGGGAGGGTCAGTGATGCAGAAGCCGTCGCTCGATGTGATCTGTCTGGGCCGTGCCGCTGTCGACCTTTATGCACAGCAGGTCGGGGCGCGCCTCGAAGACGTTTCTAGCTTTGCCAAGTATCTGGGCGGCAGCTCGGGCAACTGTGCCTATGGCAGCGCTCGTCTTGGCTTGGCCTCGGCCATGCTCACGCGGGTCGGCAACGAACAGTTCGGCCGATTCGTAGTCGAGGCGCTGGCCCGGGCCGGGGTCGATACGTCGCATATGCCGGTCGATGCCGATCGGGCCACGGCGCTGGCGATTCTGGCGCTCAAGGATCGCGACACCTTTCCGCTGCTGTTCTATCGTCGCGACTGTGCCGATATGGCCATTGCCGCCGACGATATCGATCCCGATTGGATCGGCTCGGCCAAGGCGCTGGCCATTACGGGCACCCACTTATCGACGGAGACGACGCAAGACGCTTGCCGCGCGGCTCTGGACGCTGCAGCGTCGCACGGCCGCCGACGGGTTCTAGACATCGACTATCGCCCGGTGTTATGGGGCTTGACCGATCCAGGGGACGGCGAAACCCGCTATGTTCAGGACGCCGAGACCACCGCCCATCTGCAGCGTTGGGTCGGTGATTTCGATCTGATCGTGGGCACCGAGGAAGAGTTTCATATCGCTGGCGGCACCACCGATACGATCGCCGCGCTGAAAAAGGTCCGTGCGCTGTCGGACGCGGTGCTGGTCTGCAAGCTGGGCCCGCTGGGCTGCACTATCTTTGAAGGCCCGATCGGTGACTCGGTCGACGACGGCGTGCGGGTCGAGGGCGTTCAGGTCGAGGTGCTCAACGTTCTGGGCGCCGGCGATGCGTTCATGGCCGGCTTTCTGCGGGGGTATCTGCGCGACGAACCCTGGGAAACCTGTGCCTCCTACGCCAACGCCTGCGGGGCGCTGGTGGTCTCGCGCCACGGCTGTGCTCCGGCCATGCCCAGTGAGACCGAGCTGTTTGATTACCTGGCGCGTCAGGACGCGGTGGCGCGCCCGGATCGCGATGCCCGGCTCAACGATCTGCACGCCAAGACCACCCGCCACCCGGCTGAATGGGGCCCGATCTATGGCCTGGCTTTCGATCATCGGCGTCAGCTGTTCGACATGGCCGCCGAGCTGGGAGTAGAAGCCAAGCATCTGTCGCCGCTCAAGACGCTGCTGGTGGCCGCCGCCGAGGCCGGCTTTGCCCGATCCGGCGCGCCGGGCACGCCGGCGGTGCTGTGCGACGACGTGATCGGCCAGGACGCGCTCAACGCCATGACCGGTCGAGGCTGGTGGATCGGCCGTCCGGTTGAGCTGCCGGGCTCGCGGCCGTTGGTGTTCCAGCACGGAGACGATATCGGCAGCGAGCTGGTGAGTTGGCCGGCCGAGCACATCATCAAGTGTCTGGTTTTTTATGACCCCGACGACGAAATCGAGCTGCGCTTGGCCCAGGAAGATCGGCTGCGCCAGCTGGAACAGGCACGCCGGGTCTCTGGCCACGAGCTACTGATCGAGATCATCCCGCCGAAGAATCACTCGACCGATGACCTGACCATCGCGCGCAGCCTGCAACGCTGTTATCACCTGGGCATCCGGCCCGACTGGTGGAAACTGCCGCCGATGAACGAGACCGCCTGGGAGAACGTGCGGGAGATCGTGACGCGCTACGACGCCCATTGCCGCGGCGTGGTGTTGCTGGGCCTGGATGCTCCGATGGACGAGGTCAAGGCCGGTTTTCGGGCGGCCAGCGGCTCGCAGATCTGTCGCGGGTTCACGATCGGGCGCACGCTGTTTGCCGACGCCGCCCGCGACTGGCTGGCCGGTCGTATCGACGATGCGCAGCTCGTGGACACGGTCGCCGACAACTATGCCGAGCTGATTACCACCTGGCGCGAGGCCGCAGGCGATAGCGCAGCCACACGTCAGGTCGCTGGAGGCCTGTGATGCAAGAAACGGTTCGATTGACCATGGCCCAGGCGCTGGTGCGCTATCTTGGCGCCCAGTACATCGAGATCGACGGCCGACAAGAGCCGCTGTTCGGCGGCTGTTTTGCGATCTTCGGCCACGGGAACGTCGCGGGGATGGGCGAGGCCCTTTACGCCGAGCGTGAGCGTTTTTCGACCTGGCGCGGGCACAACGAACAAGGCATGACCCACGCCGCGATTGGCTATGCCAAACAATATCGCCGACGCCGGATGATGGCCGTAACCACGTCGATCGGCCCCGGTGCGCTCAATATGGTGACCGCGGCCGGCCTGGCGCATGCCAATCGCTTGCCGGTGCTGCTGCTGCCGGGCGATACGTTCGCCAGCCGCGCGCCCGATCCCGTGCTGCAACAGGTCGAGCACTACGGCGCGCCGTCGACCACGGTCAATGATGCGTTCGTGCCGGTTTCGCGCTATTTCGATCGCATCACGCGGCCCGAGCAGCTGCTGGCCAGCCTGCCAGCGGCCGTGGACACGCTTTTAGACCCGGTCGACTGTGGCCCGGCCACCTTGGCGCTGCCCCAGGACGTACAGGCCGAGGCCTACGATTTTCCGCGTGTGTTCTTCGAGCCTCGCCTGCGGCGTATCCGCCAGCCGGGGCTCGACGTGCACGAACTGGCCGCTGCCGTAGCAACGTTGGCCGCGGCCGACAAGCCGCTGATCATCGCCGGCGGCGGCGTGCTCTATAGCGACGCCGCCGATACCCTGGCGCAGTTCGCACAAACGCACGGCATCCCCGTGGCCGAGACCCAGGCCGGCAAGGGCAGCCTGCGCGCCGATCACCCAATGAACGTCGGCTCGATCGGCGTAACCGGCAGTACGGCCGCCAACACGCTGGCCGCTGAGGCAGACGTGATCGTGGCGCTGGGTACCCGCCTACAAGACTTCACCACCGGTTCGCGAGCGCTGTACGGGGCCAACGGCCCGCGACTGCTGGCGATCAACGCGGCCCGTTTCGACGGGGCCAAGCACGGCGCACAAGCGCTCATCGGTGACGCACAAGTGGCACTGGACGCTCTGTCGAGCCGTCTGGACGGCTGGCAGGCCGCATCCGACTGGCAAGAGCGGCTGTCCGTCGCTCGAGGCAACTGGCTGAGCGTGGTGGCGCGCGTGACCGCGGACGACGGCACAGCGACCCCCGCCGATAGCCAGGTGCTGGGCGCGGTCAATCGCGCGGCGGGCGAGAACGGCACGGTCGTCTGTGCCGCCGGCGGGCTGCCGGGCGAGCTGCACAAGCTTTACCAGACCACCGGACCCGGCAGCTATCACGTGGAATATGGCTTTTCTTGCATGGGCTATGAAGTTGCCGGCGGGCTGGGCGCCAAGATGGCAGCGCCCGCGCGCGAGATCTATGTCACCGTCGGCGACGGCAGTTATCTGATGCTGAACTCGGAGCTGGCCACCTCGGTCATGCTGGGCTACAAGCTCATCGTGGTACTGCTGGATAACCGCGGCTATGGCTGTATCCATCGGCTACAAGAGGCCACGGTCGGCGTCGAGTTCAACAACCTGTTTTCAGGCTGTCAGACCGCTGCCGGCGGTGCTCCGGAGATCGACTTTGCCGCCCATGCCCGCGCGCTCGGCTGCGAAGCCGAGTGGGTCGAAGGTATTTCAGGCCTGGAGGCTGCGCTCGGCCGGGCTCAAGCCGCCGATCGGAGCTATGTCATCGCTCTCAAGACCGACCCGGATAAGGCCACGGCCGAAGGCGGGGCGTGGTGGGACGTGCCGGTGGCCGAAGTCTCCGAGCGTGACGCAGTCACCGAGCGCCGCGGTGCCTACGAACAGAACAAGCAGCGCCAGAGATAAGCCAAGGGATAAGCCATGACCGTTCGATTGGGTGTAAATCCGCTCCTGTGGAGCAACGACGACTTGCCGCTGCTGGGCGACGAAACGCCGCTGGCCCAGTGTTTGGCCGAGGCGCGACGCGCCGGCTATGCGGGCGTCGAAATGGGCCGCAAGTTTCCGCGAACCCCCGATGCCTTGTCCGAGGCGCTGGCCGTGGATGGGCTGGATCTGGCATCGGGCTGGTATTCGTCCAACCTGCTGGAACACGACGCCGCTACGGAAATCGCGGCGATGCAAGGCCACCTGGCACTGATGCGCGCGACCGGGGTCACGGCTATGGTGTTCTGTGAAACCGCGCGCTGTGTCCATCTCGATCGCGGGCTGGCCGTGTCGCGCCGGCCGCGGCTCAGCGACGCCGACTGGGCGATACTGGCCCCAAGGCTCGATGAGGTCGCCAACTATCTGGCCGAGCAGGGCATTCGGCTGGCTTATCATCACCATATGGGCACGCCTGTCCAGTCCACCGACGACGTCGCGCGGCTCATGGCCGAGACCGGCGACAATGTCGGCTTGTTGTTCGATACCGGGCACTGTCGTTTTGCCGGCGGTGATCCGCTGGAGTGGGTGCAACGCTTCGGCTCGCGTATCAATCACGTGCATTGCAAGGACGTGCGCGAGCCGGTCATCGCCCGAGCGCGCAACCGCGATGCCAGCTTCCTCGACGCCGTGGTCGACGGCGTGTTCACCATTCCCGGCGACGGCGATCTGGATTTTGCCGCGATCTTCGACGCGCTGGCCGCTAACGGCTACGCGGGCTGGCTGGTGGCCGAGGCCGAACAGGACCCGAGCGTGGCCCCGTCCTGGCCGCTGGCCGAGCGCAGCCGCGATTTTCTTCAAACCACCGCGCAGCGCGCCGGCCTACAAACGGCGTAGGCTGACCGACACCCACAACGCCAAGGATCAAAGACATGCGCGATATCTTGCACTTCATCAACGGCCAGAAAACCGCCGGCCAGGACCGCGAACGCGGCGCTGTGTTCAACCCCACGACGGGCGAGCAGCAGGCCGAGGTCGTACTGGGCACCCCCGCCGACGTGGATTCGGCGGTGGCCGCGGCCAAGGCGGCTTATCCGGCCTGGGCCGCCACGACGCCGCTGCGTCGCTCGCGGGTTCTATTCAAGTTCAAGACCTTGATGGACGAACACCGCGACGAACTGGCGCGGCTGATCGCCTCCGAGCACGGCAAGGTCTTTTCCGATGCCCAAGGCGAGGTCACGCGCGGTATCGAAGTGGTCGAATTCGCCTGTGGCATGCCGCACCTGCAAAAAGGCGAGCATTCCATGAACGTCGGCACTGGCGTCGACAGCTATTCTATGTATCAGCCGATGGGCGTCTGTGCCGGCATCACGCCGTTCAACTTCCCGGCCATGGTACCGATGTGGATGTATCCCATTGCCCTGGCCACGGGTAATACCTTCGTGCTGAAGCCCGCCGACAAGGACCCGTCGGCGGCCCTGCGCATGGCCGAGCTGCTCAAAGAGGCCGGGCTGCCGGACGGCGTATTCAACGTGGTGCACGGCCAGGCCGATGCGGTCAATCACCTGATTACCCACGAAGACGTGGCGGCGGTGAGCTTTGTGGGCTCGACGCCGATCGCCAAGCACATCTACGAAACCGCCTCCAAGGCCGAAAAGCGGGTCCAGGCGCTGGGCGGCGCCAAGAACCATATGGTGGTCATGCCCGATGCCGATATCGACGCCGCCGCCGACGCGCTGATGGGCGCAGCCTACGGCAGCGCGGGCGAGCGTTGCATGGCGATTTCGGTCGCCGTGCCGGTCGGCGCCGAAACCGCCGACAAGCTGCGCGATGCCCTGATCAAGCGGCTCAAAGATCTGCGCGTCGGACCGTCCCTGGTTGATGGACCCGACAACGACATGGGCCCCATCGTCACCGCCGCGCACCGCGATAAGATTGCAGAATATGTCGGCATTGGGGCCGAGGAGGCCGAGCTCGTGGTCGACGGTCGCCAAGCCGACTTCAGCCAGAACCCCGGGGGCTACTTCATCGGCGGCAGCCTGGTGGACCATACCGGACCGGGCATGCGCGTCTACGACGAGGAAATCTTCGGCCCGGTCTTGTGCATCAGCCGTACCGAATCGTTGGACGAGGCGATCAATCTGATCAACGCCAACCAGTTTGCCAACGGCACGGCCATCTTTACCGAATCGGGCTACGCCGGGCGTACGTTCGCCGAGCGGATCGAGGTCGGCATGGTCGGTATCAACGTGCCGATCCCGGTGCCCATGGCCTTCCATTCGTTCGGCGGCTGGAAGCGCAGCCTGTTCGGCCCGCTGCATGTCCACGGCGCTGACGGGGTTCGGTTCTATACCCGGCTGAAGACGATTACGGCCCGCTGGCCGGAAGACCACGTCTCACAGGGCAACGCATTCACGATGCCGACCCACTAACCTCGCCCGACCGGGCCCACCCGGCACCCGCGCGACCGCGCGGGTGCATTTTCGTTTTGTTTTTGCGGCGATCGGCGCCGCCAGGGGATTGTTGTGCCTAAAATTCTGAACGTCGGCATCATCGGCACGGGCTATATGGGCCAGGCGCACGCCGAGGCGTTTCGGCGAGCCGCGGCCCTGTATCCGGACCTGCCGCGGCGTCCGCATCTCTATGCCGTAGCCGATATCGATGCCGCGGCCGCCGAGAACGCTCGACATCGCTTCGGCTTCGACCGGGCCTACGACGACTGGCGCGCCCTGATCGCCGACCCGAGTGTCGAGGCGGTATCGATCACCGCACCCAACGCCCTTCACCACGAAATGGCGCTGGCCGCCATCGCCGCGGGCAAGGCGGTTTATCTGGAAAAGCCGATGGCCATGACCGTGGCAGAGGCTGAAGAAATGACCGAGGCTGCCCGGGCCGCGGGGGTAATCACGGCCGTATCGTTCAATAACATCAAGCAGCCGGCGGTCATGCTGGCGCGCCAGCTCATCGACGCCGGCGACATTGGCCAGCCGATCCGTTTTCGGGGTACGTTCGATCAAGGGTTTTTCAACGACCCCGAGCTGCCCTGGTCGTGGCGTTGTTCGCGGGCGGCCGGGGGAACCGGCTCTCTGGGCGATCTGGGCGCTCATACCATCAGTATCGCCCAATATCTGATGGGCGACGTAGCCGCTGTCTGTGCCCAGTCGCAGACGTTTTTTACCGAGCGTCCGGTGCCGTCGGGCGGTACGGGCTATAGCGCGACGCTGTCTGCCGACGCCGAATGGCGCGCCGTGGAAAACGACGACGCTACACAGGCCCTGGTCAAATTCCGCTCCGGGGCCGCCGGGGTGCTGGAGTCGTCCAGGGTAGCGGCCGGACGGATCAACGGCGTGTACTGGGAGGTCTCGGGCACCGAAGGCACCTTGTATATGGACGGCGAGCGCTTCAACGAGCTACAGGTCTTTCGCCAGAGCGACGCCAAGCGTGACCGGGGCTTCAAAACCCTGTTTGCGGGCTCGCAGGTGCCGCAGTATGCGGGCTTCTTCGGTTTTGACTTCGGCGGCGGTCTGCTGGGGTTTTACGATATGAAAGTCATCGATGTCCACGACTTTGTAACCGCTGTCGCCGGCACGCAAACCGCTGCAGCCGATTTCGTCTTCGGCCTGGCCAATCAACGGATTCTCGAGGCCATTGATCGCTCCTGCGGGCAAGAAGCCTGGGTGCGTCTATAACGACCGTCGCCGGGCGGTTCGGCGCGAGCTGTGACCGCGCGACGCCCCCGTTATCCAATCCGATATCGTGGCAACACCGGCGCTGCTCCTTCGCGCTATAAAAGATGTACTTGGCTTTGCCGGCCAGGTTAGGGCTTCGTCATCTGCCGTCGCAGCGTCGTTATCGGCTAAATGTGACGCGGCTTAGGGCTGAGGCAGTCTCGCAGCTTGCGAAAATCGCCGCGCTCACGTTATCGGCAAAATCCCCGTTCGATCTGCTGTGGAGTTATTGGTTAAGTCCATGCTTGGTCGCGGTCTTTAAACCTAAAAATTCATACGAACGTACTATGGAATGAAAATTCCAATCTGATCTAGAGTGGATCTCAAGTCGGAGCCATACCCGGCGCACCTATATCGGAGGGGATTCATGACATATCGATCATTCAATCGCTGGCTGGCCGGCGCCGCCTTAGCGCTGGCCGCAGGCTTGGGGCTGGCCGGCTCCGCAGCCGCCGACGACGACATGACCTTCGCGCTTATCTCCCATGCCGTACCCGGCGACACGTTTTGGGATATCGAGCGCAAAGGTGCAGAAACGGCGGCCCGCCAGCTGGGCGCCGATCTCATCTATGCACACCATCCGGCGGCCGGCCAGCAAGCCACGCTGGTCCAGAACGTCATCAACCAGGGCGTGGACGGTATCGCGCTCACGCTGTCGCACCCCGACGCCATGCGCGGCGTGATCGCCAAGGCCGATGCGGCCGGCATCCCGGTCATCGGCCTCAACAGTGGCCTTAACGAATGGCAGTCCACCAAGGTTTTTGCGTATATCGGCCAAGACCCGGTGGTCGCCGGTGCTGCCTTCGGCGATCGGCTCAACACCACCGATGCCAAGCACGTTCTGTGTGTGAACCACGAGCAGGGCAACGTCTCACTAGCGCGGCGCTGCGAAGGCATTGAAGATACGTTCGATGGCAAGGTCAGCACGCTTTATGTGAACGGCCAGAACATGACCAGCGTACGCTCGCGGCTGTTGGCCAAGCTGCAACAGGATCCCTCGATCGATTACGTCGCCACGCTGGGCGCGCCGTATGCCATGACCGCTGTCCGCGCGATTCGGATGTCGGGCCGACCGGTGTCACTGACCACTTTCGATTTGAACTCGCGCGTCATTTCGGCGATCGAGCGCGGCAAGATTCGCTGGGCTGTGGACCAGCAGCCGTTTTTGCAGGGCTATCTCGCCATCGAGTCGCTCTGGCTCAAGGCCACCAACGGCAACGTCATCGGCGGCGGCCAGGCCGTGCTGACCGGCCCGTCGTTTGTGACCGCCGAAAACGTCGACCAGATCGCTGCGTTTGCCAAGCGCGGCACGCGTTGATTAGCGCGGGAGAACATCCATCATGTCTGACACCATGACCGAGCAAGACAACACCGCCCGGGCCCCGGGCTGGGGCCAGCGTCTTGCCGCGTTGATCAAGCGACCGGAAATCGGCTCCGTGGGCGGGGCGATTCTGGTCTTCGTTCTGTTCTTCGTGCTGGCCGAGCCGTTTCGCAGCCTGGCGTCGTTTTCTACCGTGCTCTATCAGAGTGCGGCTCTGGGCATCCCGGCCGTAGCGGTCGCTCTTCTGATGATCGGCGGCGAATTTGATCTTTCGGCGGGGGTAGCGGTCACCACCTCGTCGCTGGCGGCCTCGATGTTTGCCATGCAGGTCGCCGGCAATGTCTGGGTGGGCGTGGGCTTTGCGTTGATCCTGTCGCTGGCCATCGGGGCGCTCAATGGTTATCTGCTGATCAAGACCGGCTTGCACAGTTTTCTGGTCACACTATCGACGTTTTTGATGCTGCAAGGCCTGAACCTGGCCGTTACCAAACTGGTCACCGGTAATGTGGCCACGGGCGATATTTCTACGCTGAGCGGGTTCGACTCGGCGCGTGCCGTTTTCTCGTCCTATTTCATGATCTTTGGCATGTCCGTATCGATCATCGTGTTCTACTGGCTGGCGTTCGTGGTCATTGCGACCTGGATTCTGCTGCGTACGCGCATCGGCAACTGGATTTTTGCCGTGGGCGGGCAGGGCGAGTCGGCTCGGGCCGTGGGCGTGCCATTGAACAAGGTCAAGATCGGACTGTTCATGGGCGTGGGCTTTGCGGCCTGGTTCATGGGCATGCACCTGCTGTTTGACTACGTCACCGTGCAATCTGGCGAAGGCGTCGGCAACGAGCTGCTGTATATCGCCCAGGCCGTAGTCGGTGGCTGTCTGCTAACCGGCGGCTACGGCTCGGCGATCGGTGCGGCCATTGGCGGCTTCATCTTCGGCATGACCACTCAGGGCATCATCTATGCCGGCTGGGACCCGCAGTGGTTCATGTTCTTCGTCGGCGTGATGTTGCTGCTGGCGACTGTATTCAACGCCTGGATCCGTCGCCAGGCCACGCGAGGCTAATCCCATGAGCGAACAAGCGCCTCTAATCCGTCTGTCCGGTGTCAGCAAGTCCTTCGGGCCCATCGACGTATTGCAGAATATCAATCTCGACGTGCCGGCCGGCGAAGTAGCCTGTGTGCTGGGCGACAACGGGGCCGGCAAATCCACGTTGATCAACATCATCGCCGGCCTGCACCAGCATAGTGGCGGCACCTTCGAGGTTGACGGCCGGGCCGTGCACTTCGACTCGCCGCGCCAGGCACTGGATCGGGGCATCTCCGCGGTCTATCAGCATCTGGCGCTAGTCCCGCTGCTGCCGGTCTGGCGCAACTTCTTTCTGGGCTCTGAAATCATGCGCGGCCGCGGCGTGTTCGCCCGCCTCGACAAGGCTCGCATGAAAGCCATTACCGACGACGCCCTGCGCCAGATGGGCATCGTGATCAAGGACCTCGAGCAGCCCGTGGGTACCCTGTCCGGCGGGCAACGTCAGTGTGTCTCCATCGCCAGAGCGATCCATTTCGGTGCCCGGCTCTTGATTCTGGACGAGCCGACCGCGGCCCTGGGCGTCAAGCAGTCCGGTGTCGTGCTGAAATATATCGCAAAGGCTGCGCGCGAGTCCGGCGTGGGCGTGGTATTCATCACCCACAACCCGCATCATGCCTATATGGTTGGCGACTCTTTTGCCATCCTGGCCCGCGGCGAGATCGAAATGCACGCCCGGCGCGAGGATCTGACGGTCGACGACCTCATCTATCGCATGGCTGGCGGCGCCGAGCTGGAATCGCTTCAGCACGAAATGGGGCGCTAACGCGCGGCTTGACCGGGTAACCGGCATGTGGCGCGGGCGCCGTGCGGGGCTTGATCAGACACCTTCGACCAAAGATGCCAATGACCGATAAACGCGATCCACGCGCCCAGACGCCGGCGGAGCTGCAGCAACAGATTCTTAATCGCTATCAAACGCTGTCGCGACGCCTGCAACAGATTGCCCAGTTCGCCATCGATCATCCCAATGACATGGCGCTGGAAACCACGGCCGTTATCGCCGAGCGGGCCGGCGTTCAACCGTCGGCCATTATCCGGTTTGCCAAGGCCTTCGACTTCTCCGGCTTTTCCGAGCTGCAGCGCATTTATCAGGCCCGCCTGGCCGAAACTGCCTCCAGCTACAGCGAACGCCTGCGTCGTCTGCGCAGCGAAGAGCCCACCGCCGGCGACATGTCGAGCAAAGCCGTGCTCGGCGAATTTTGTCGGGCCAACCGTATTTCGCTGGAGCACCTGGCCGACGACATCGATACCGAGGCCCTGGAACGCGCCGCCGAGCTCATGGCCGGGGCCGATCGTATCTATCTCTGTGGCCAGCGCCGCTCGTTTCCTGTTGTCGCCTACATGGGGTATGCCCTGGCGCAGATTCATGCCGACGCCGTTCTACTCGACGGCCTGGGCGGTATGCTCGGCCAACAAGCCGCGCGCATGCGCGACAACGACGTGCTGTTCGCCGTCTCCTTCCAGCCATACGCCGAAGAAACCGCCGATATCATCCAACGCGCCACCGAGGCCGGCACTCCCGTTATTGCTCTGACCGATAGCCCACTCAGCCCGGTGGCCGAACACGCTGCCGTGTGCCTGGAAATACACGACGCCGAGCTCCATAACTTCCGCTCGCTCGCAGCCAGCATGTGCGTCGCACAGGCATTGACGGTGTCGGTAGGGCTTGCTTTGGGAAAGCGCTGAAGCAGTTGCCCGGTCAAGCCCGGCGGCGGTGAAACCTGTTTGTTCACCGTAGAGACGCTCAATTGATCACGGCGTGAGACCGGGTAAGCGTCCCAGCTGCGCACGCGTCAGCGAACAGGCGGTCTCGTCACTGCTGTTTATTGGTTCTTTTTTGATCTGCCCATGCGGCAGCGAACTGGCGGGGTCGACTTTACCCCATCCCGATGCTTTTCTGAGCTGCCTACGCGGCAGCGAACCAGGTACAGGTGTTGCCGTGCAATTGTCGGATTTTCTGAGCTGCCTACGCGGCAGCGAACCACGCGGCTGGCCTCTTGTGCGGTTGGGAAGTTTTCTGAGCTGCCTACGCGGCAGCGAACGGAAACCGTATTCAACTGGCTCAACGCCGTCTTTTCTGAGCTGCCTACGCGGCAGCGAACGACCGGCCAATCACCTGGCGCCTGATGAGTATTTTCTGAGCTGCCTACGCGGCAGCGAACCTGGCGATGTCTGACGCCGGCGAACACCTGTATTTCTGAGCTGCCTACGCGGCAGCGAACGCGGTTTCGCAGCGCGAGGCTGCCGCCGAGCATTTCTGAGCTGCCTACGCGGCAGCGAACGACATGACATCCAGCTTGGGCGCGCCGTCACTTTTCTGAGCTGCCTACGCGGCAGCGAACGCGCGTTTCAAACGATCCGACAAGAAGGCCAATTTCTGAGCTGCCTACGCGGCAGCGAACGAAACGGTGAACCTATGGGACTAATTTTCGAATTTCTGAGCTGCCTACGCGGCAGCGAACGCCAGGTCGGCCATGGCGTCGGTGACGTCGGCTTTCTGAGCTGCCTACGCGGCAGCGAACATCGATTACGTCTTAGATGGATCCAGGCCCGATTTCTGAGCTGCCTACGCGGCAGCGAACAGCCATTCGAGCAGGGGAAGAATGATCGCGTCTTTCTGAGCTGCCTACGCGGCAGCGAACAGTAGATTGAAAGGTTGTCCGGCGCAGTGATCATTTCTGAGCTGCCTACGCGGCAGCGAACTGCGGGCAGCTTGTCGATATCGATGGCGTTTATTTCTGAGCTGCCTACGCGGCAGCGAACGCGATCACGGTTTACTTGACCAATCCCCGAGATTTCTGAGCTGCCTACGCGGCAGCGAACAATGATCGTAGCCACGTTGGCCTCGTTCAGCATTTCTGAGCTGCCTACGCGGCAGCGAACAGCCGTGGCATGTCCCCGCTGCGCGTCATTCATTTCTGAGCTGCCTACGCGGCAGCGAACGGTTTGTCGGTGCTGGCGACCGTTTCGCCGGTTTTCTGAGCTGCCTACGCGGCAGCGAACGCGGGAATGATGAACCCGGCACCGAACGCTGTTTTCTGAGCTGCCTACGCGGCAGCGAACTCGCCCTTTGAATGGGTGCCGTAATTCGCAAATTTCTGAGCTGCCTACGCGGCAGCGAACTGATCCTTCGTATCAGCATGTCCAAGCTGCAATTTCTGAGCTGCCTACGCGGCAGCGAACCCCCGCTACTGGGCGAGGAGATGATTGACACATTTCTGAGCTGCCTACGCGGCAGCGAACGCCAGGAGGAAATCAATCCCGCGATGCCTATGTTTCTGAGCTGCCTACGCGGCAGCGAACGGATCGAACGCTTCACCTTTCCGCTTGATATATTTCTGAGCTGCCTACGCGGCAGCGAACGGTTCGACGGAAATGATCGCTCGCTTCTTAGAGTTTCTGAGCTGCCTACGCGGCAGCGAACTCGGACTCGGCGGATAGCTCGGCCCGCATTGTTTTCTGAGCTGCCTACGCGGCAGCGAACCGTGCGCGTGCGGCCGGACAACTACGACAACTTTTCTGAGCTGCCTACGCGGCAGCGAACACGGGCGTGATCACGCTGGCCAACTTCCCGGTTTTCTGAGCTGCCTACGCGGCAGCGAACATGCTTGAGATGCGCGATGCGCTGAGCCCCGATTTCTGAGCTGCCTACGCGGCAGCGAACGAGCACTGCAGCGCTCACGCTCGCCGCCCCATTTTCTGAGCTGCCTACGCGGCAGCGAACCGATCCGCTGCGCCGTCATTGGCACGGAATCGTTTCTGAGCTGCCTACGCGGCAGCGAACCGTCTTCTGCCGTGATTGTCTGATAACCAAACTTTCTGAGCTGCCTACGCGGCAGCGAACACGACGGCAGTGAACGAGCCCAAGGCGGAGCTTTTCTGAGCTGCCTACGCGGCAGCGAACTGCAGCCGGTCGGCGCGCTCGGCCGCCTCGCTTTTCTGAGCTGCCTACGCGGCAGCGAACTTCCTACAGCTCGTCGCGTAATCAATCAGACATTTCTGAGCTGCCTACGCGGCAGCGAACTAGAGCGAAAACTTGCTAAGTATCTGATTTATTAAAGAACACTCCGACTCTGCTGTGCTAACCCTTTTTATGAGCGCCGCTTCTAAGTGCTTGATTCAAGGCGCTTAGAAATGGCACCGCAAAAAAGGGTCAGAACCAGGGCACGGTAGCCTCCGGGCTCAGGCCGTAGCTGTTGAATTGCCCCGGCTGCGGTGCGGACTGCTTTGGGCCGTGTTCGATAAACAAGCAAAAGCGTTGCCCGGTGCTAGTGCTTCGGACTTGGATGAAGGGCAGGCAGACACGTTGCTCGACGCTATCGGGAATTGCCTCGATCGCTTCGGCTTCGGATACGCCGTGTCGACGCATCCGACGACGACGCAGGCGGTCGACGTTGGTTTTGAACTGTCGGCGCCGGACGGTGCGATATTCGGCGTCCGCCGGCACGCGTGAGACGTCGGCGACCTGCACGTGATCGTGCATGCCTTTGAGCCAGTCGGTGGCCATGAGCTGTTCCAGCCGTTCGGCCGTACCGTGCAGCCGCAAGATGTCGCCGGGCTTTCGCGCCCGAACGCCGGTTTGGTGTGTTGGTAGGCTCACGCCGATATCGTCGGCTTCGAGTTCAGCGAGGCCGCGATGGAGTTTGCTGTACAAGGCGCCCATGAGCATGGGTGCCGGAAACTCCGGATCGAGGCGCAGGCAGAGTTCCAGATAATGGGTCATGACTAATCGGCCTCCCCGAAGACACCGCCGCGGATGAGCGTGGCCATGACGAAATGCTGTTGTTCGACGGTGGGTTTGTCGTCCTTGAGCATCCAATTGTCGAGCAGGCTGTAGAAATCCATCTTGGCCTTGGGCTGGCGATACGCGGTGCCCTGAGTCGTGACTGAGCCGTAGGGCTCGACCGCGATGGGGCCGAGTTCTTTCTCGCCCGCTGCCGGATACCAGGTATCGACCGTGCGCAAGGCGTTGCCAATTTTCTGCGAGTGCATGGCAGCGACTTCGCCGACGGTGTATAGGGTCTTGGATTTATCGCCGCGGCTGCGATCAAGAACCAGTTCCTGAGACGGGAACACTTCCTGACCGGCGCCTACACGCGCGAAGGCCACGATGTCCAGCAAGACGTAGTGCTTGCCGGCCAGCCCTGCGGCAATCACCTCGGCCAGCGAATCGAGATTCTTCTGGTCATCGCCGCTGGCCTCGAAGCCGCGAAGGCTCAGGTTCTGGGCGTTGAATGACCACTCGGTCTGCGTTTCGCCCTGCGAGACATGACGAATCCGCACTTCGATATCTTCGGCTACGAGCCGGTTGCGCCACAGAAAACGAGCGTTGGCGAGGTTGTAGGCATAACGTGCCGCAAGCGTGGCGAAGCCTTGTTTTTCGACATAGTCGGCCACGGCGGATTCGAGCTTGGCTTCGTAGTTGGCGTTGTTGCAGGCCGAGGGCTTGCCGGCGCCGCCGAGCACGCGCAGCGTGAAGTGGGCCTTGAGGGTGTCGGCGTCATGCGGCAGCGTCGCGACGTCGACGGTCTGCAGGTTCGGGTTTTCGATTGCGGCATCGAGCTTGGCTGGATCTTGCTGGTTGGCCTTGAGCCGGTTGGAAATCGTGCCGCGGACTGATTTTTCGCGCACCGGCACGTAAGCCCATTGCTCGTGGCTGCCCCGATTGGCCCAGGCGCCGGCCTGGAATAGGGCATCGGACGGGTCGAGCTTGCGGTCAAAGGCAAGAACGGAAGCTTTGAGTTCGTCTTTCTTGGCCATGATGTTTCCCCTTTAGTTCGCGTGGTGTTTGGCGTAGTCGTTATTGAGTCGATAGGCGCCCTGGTCGAGATCGTTGTCGACATACCAGAGCAGGGCCTCCGGGCGGTTCAGCCGATGTGGGCTCACCCATTGGCCGATGGAGTAAAGGCTCTCGACAAAGCGAAACGGCGTAGTCGTGTCGCGTGCCCTGGCGACCCCGCCCGCCTCGTGTAGCGAGCCAAGTGCGCCGTAGCCGATCGGGATCGGGACATGCCAGCCGGGACGGCTGCGGATTTGCCACTGCCCGCGCGCCTCGTCGTCGTCGACGTGGTACTCGTGATGCAGGCGAGCGAAATCCAGCCAAGCGTCCAGCAAGCTCGCGTTGGCATTGTCTTCGCGCAGCTCGTCGAGCCGGCTGTGTAATGCCGGTTCGTTGAGCACGAGCGTGAAACCCGGCAACAGCGCGTGTTTAAGCTTGCGAAAGGCTTGCTCGTAGTCGTGCGCGTCGTCGGACAGGGCGATCAGCCTCGGCTGTGAACGGCGATCGGTGCGGCTGTTACCGATGACGCTGCCGCCCGCCATACGCATCCCGTGGACGCGATCGTCGATACGCCGGGCCAGTTCGTCGCGGTCGGCCACGCTATCGGCGCAGCGGTCGCCGCTGACCGAGAACACCAGCGAGATCTCCATATGCATCCGGCCTTCCTCGGCAATAGCGGCGGTCTTGCCATCCTTGCCGACCGGATTACGCGTCAGGTGAAACTGTTGCAGGTTGTAGCCCGCCGACGACGACTGCACTTCATGCGAGTGACAGACCACGCCCACGCCATCGAAGGCCAGCCAATCGTCATCGGGCAGCGCACGCTCGAGCGCATGCATAAAACCGACGAACGCGCTCATCGCCGGGAAACCCCAGGTCATGGGGCTGGAGATCGCATTCGCGTTTTGGATCTTCAGATAGGGCAGCACGAGAAGATGGCGCGGTTTATTCATCATCGTCGATAACCTCCGCGAACCCGGCCAGTTCGGCTTGCAACTCGTATTGCCAGTCGCGATAGGCGGCGGCTAGCGTTGCCATGTTCTCGTCCCGAGCGGCCGATTTCGCGAAATGCCGATGCTCCGGATCGCCCATGGCCAGCTTCCAGAAGTACTCGAGCCGCCCGTTGAGCCAGCGGCTGAAGTCTTCGCACACCGTGGAAAGCCAGTCGATATCGGCCATTTCCGCTCGAAAGTCGGCGTCTTCTGTGGCTCGAAAAGGATCGAGCCAGCACTGATGGGCGAAGGCGAGCCGGCAATGCCAGTCGTCAGTCCAGCCCGGCGGCAGTTGTTGCATTTCAGAGGTGAAGACGATCAGTTCGTCGACCAGGGCACGGGTGAGTTCGTCTCGCCGGTCACGGGTGCCCATGTTGGGTTCGGGATTGCCTGCTAGCAGCCGGCCAAGAGAACGTACATTCCGCCGAACATCTGGGCGCCGCCCGAACACTGTGAAGGCAGACGATCCACGAATCGGCGCGATATGTCGCGAGCGCCATGTCGGTGGCGCGCAGCTCAACAGATAACTGTTGCCGCCGCGTTCGCTGTTCAGTTGCGAGATGTTTTGCGGCTTGCTGCCACCGAAGCGTTGTACCGCCAGCCCGGGATAATCCACGAAGCCATGGTCGTCGGGGTGATCTTTCTTGCGTGCCTCTCGAGCCGCCTTGGCGTTGTCAGAAAACCGGTCGTCATTGATCGTGCGAAAGACACGATGCGCTAGCGACGTGGCATAGAGCGGCGAAATCAGATGAAACGCGTCGTCGAGCGATGGGTCGTCGCCCACCAGCCAGTAGAGCTGTTTGCCGCGTTTGTGCGAAGACCATTCGCCCGAGGGCTCGGTAATGGTCGCGAAATCGCGCATCAGCTTGGCACCCGTGTCGGCGTCATCACTCAACGCTGCCGCGAGTTGTGCATCGCCTTGTTCGACCCGCTCCAGCAGCGTCTGGCCGTCGTGTTCCAGCTTGAGGAACTTGAATACATCGAGCGCGGCGGCGTTGCCGACTACATCCACCGTGAATGCATCGCCCAGCGCGTGCGTGCCGATGGTTTGCGACGGAGTGTCGGAGGCGGGCGGGGCGTAGAGACTGCTGCCCTTGGCATCCGGATGAACCGGCTTGAGCGAGTGGGTGACGACCTGGAGCTGAGAGACGCGTTGCGCTGCGTTGGCTAGCCAGGTGTCGTAGTTGAATTGCTCGGTGAGCTTTTGGTGTTGCGGGTCGTCGGGCGACAGCTTCTCGGTTTTAGCCGAAAATCGCTCGCCCAAGAAGCGCTCGATCGTTGATCGAAGCGAGTCCGCTTGGGTTTGGGGCATTTATTGAACTCCTCATTTGCACCTTTCTTATGGCAAACTGAGGCGCAGAGCAGTGATCTCTGCGCCTCGTTCTATGCGGGCCGCCATATTAAGACGGCATGCTCGCTAGACATGGCGCTTTCCTCCTTATCCAAATTGAACCGTTGGATTCGGCGCGACCGTGTAAAATCGCTGCTTGTCGCGGCGGCGCTGCAACGCCGCCGCAATTTAGTAAATCAGGAGTCCTAACTTTAGTCAACCAGACTGTCGCTAGCTCAAACTGAAGCGGGAATGCCCATTGTTTCGCTATCATCCGGCTGGCAGCCGCATAGGCTGCTCAGCAAAGACTGTCGTTTGCTCAAATGTTCGCTGCCGCATAGGCAGCCCTTAGCGTTTTTTGAAGCCGAGCCAGGGATGGCTTAACCATCCCTGGCCTGTTTCGTCATCCCCTCTGAGCTGCAACGTGCCGAACGTCCGCGCGCAGGCATCCAGCGCCATGTCCCGATCGTCTGCCAGCCGTTGTAGTTCGGTCATGTAGTCGACGTTGGCCCACGGGCTGATGCGCTCGGCCCGCAGCTCGGCATCCGGCACGCGCTCATTGAAGCGTTGCTCGACTTCCGTCTCGATCGGCGGGCCTTTTTTCTGTTGCTCCGTATGCACCAGTCGGTAGTCGGTGTCGTCTTCGTCCGGCAAGAGGACGAGGTCGATCGTCGCGCTGTGTTGTTTTCGGAACCGCTGCTGTTGGGGAAGCACGCCAGTCAGCCACAGCTCCGGGCGGCTATAGGCACTGTGGGCCGCCAGCTCTGGCGGTTCGGGTTTCAGCAACGCGGCGCGGCGGCCCCGCGAGCGATTGGCCGTCGGTGATGAATTCGCGCTGACGTTGGGCGCGAGTAGCGCGGCGGCCATGCGGGCGTGTTCCAGATCGGTCAGGCGGTGGCTTGGTTCCAGCGGCTCGCGTGCCGTGAGGCGCGGCCGGGAATCGATCACGTGGTATTCGTCGTCGCGGAGCAGGTCAGTAAGCCGGCGGCTGGTCAGATAGTGATCGCCATCCTCGAAGCCCGGGCGGACGAAAACGCGCTCGTTGGCCCCGCCAGCAACGGCCCGCCAATTACGGTCGAGCAACACGATATTGGGTTCGCCCACCGCGCCCACGCGATGACGACGCACGCGGCCGGCCAGCTGGATAATCGAGCGCATGGAGGACGGCTCGACCACCGCCCAGTCGTAGTCATGATCCCGGCCGACTTCGGTGACTGGCGAGCCGAGTACGATGAACAGCTGATCGGCTTCGGTGGCGGTGTCGAGGCGTCGTCGTATGTTGGGTAACTGATAGACCGCCTCCGGCACGTGTCGATCGAGCGCGTCGTCCAGCGTGCGCTCGATTGCCGCACGCGACAGCAGTGGGAATTGCGAGTGGTAGACACAGAGATGGATGCGGCAATCGGGCGGTGCGTCACTGGCATATATCGCGCGGGCGACGTCGAACAGCGGGCCGATATTGGCCATGCGGATCAGGCCGAAGCTCACGCGATGGCCGGTCGCGCTGTCGGTTTCGTGGTGTCGGTCGTGCAACCTGCGCGCCTCGGTCACAAGCTGCTCGGCGAATTGCTGCGGTAGTTGGCGGCGCTTGGTCGGGGTGAAGGCGATGGGCGTGATCTCGCCGCGCCGCCGAACGGTGTCGCCGGCGAGCTCGTTGGCGCGCTGCCTGGCGAAGTCGTCATGAGCCGCCCGAAAACGTGCTGTGTCAGCACAGTCCACTTGTTGTCGGTCGTGTTCGTCGAACCAGGCACAACAGATGTCGATGGCCTGGCCCGGTTCGCCGCGGTTCTTTTGGAATTCCGCCCGGCCGGATCGATAGGCACGAAACAAGCCTTCGACCATGGCCGGCGGCAGCGTGGCCGAGGACAGCACCACGCGGGAACCGAGCAGGCCGGCCCAATATACGAGTCGCGTGAGTGCGGGCATGTCGGCCATGCCGAAATCGTCGGGCTCGTCCAGGATCAAGTCCGCGCTCATCAGGCGCAGCATGGGCGCGATCTGCTGCCCGCCGCGCAAACTTTCGGTAGCCGGCATGAGATGGTCGATCGTGCAGACCAGAATCGGCGCGCTGAGCAACGAGCGGGCGTGGGACGATTCGATAACCTTCGACAGCAACGGATGCTGATCGAGCTGGCCGTCGTAGTGCACGTAGCTGTCGCTATCAAGCAGCGGTTCGGCCGAGGCGGCACCGCGCGCGTCGAGTTCTGCCTGGCGTTGTGCGAACAGAGCGCGCGTGGCCTGGCCGCCGACGCGAACCGCCAGATGATCGCTCGATAGATTGAGATCCCGCCGGTAGGTGTTGCCGGTCTGCAGCGTCAGCGTGCGCAGGCCGAGCGCGATGGTAAAGCGAGTGCCACGGTCGGGATCAGCCAGCGCATAGCAGATGCGGCCGTTGGCCAGCGTCTTTCCGCAGCCGGTCGAGGCCATGTTGACGCCGAAAAACCCTTGTCTGTCGCTGCGCTCTCGCAGCGATGCGGATAGATCGAACGCCCGATCCTGCCACCGAAAGCGCGGGTTGGCGCTGCGTTTGCGAAAGCCCTTGTGGCGCGCGATGCGAGGTAGAGCAGCCACCATGTCGGGCAGCCGATGGGTAATTTCGCCGACCTCGCGAGTAACACCCAACAGGTGATCATCCAGCCGTTGGGCGAGCCGTCCGCTCTTGTCGGTATTCGCGAACAGCGGGTAGTCCGGGTCGCCCGCGGTCGGGCGGGTTTGCGCGTGATTGCTTTGGCTGGAGTAATGATGGTCAGCCAGCATCAGGCTCAAGCGCGCGATATGCAGCGCGAAGACGTTGTCCGGAGCCACGTGACCGAGCGCGGTGTGACGATCGAGTGCCTGCCTGGCGAGCCGTCGCGCGCGTTTTTTCCACGCGTTGCTGCGTGACGGTAAGCCCTCGGGGAAATGCCAGTAGGGGGCAATGATTGTCCGGTCGCGGGGCGCATCGATCTCGTTCCAGGCCGCTTCGATGCCGCCGGGCAACGTGGGTAACGAGGCGGCGTTGATATGGGTCGCGGCGCGACCGATCGGTTTTTGCTCGCCGTCGTCCCCAATGCTCGGAACCACGGGCAGGCGGTGGTGCGACAGGATCAACCAGGCGACGATTTTTGCGAACGCCGGCAAACCCGTCATCGGCAGCGGCGCCGCATCATCCATACCGTCGCGGATCAACCCATCGAGCCAGCCTTGTTCGTCGATGAGGTCTGGCTCGAATAGCCGATTGAGCCAGCCTTGGTCGTCATCGCTGCCAACGAAAGCCTGAAACAGACGCAGCGATATCCATTCGTGGCGATAGCGATTGCGTTCCATGGTCCGAACACGCAATCGGCCTTGAAACGCTTCGCAGGCTTTGCCGAAGTCGTGGAAGAGCGCGGCCAGACTGGCCGCGAGATGAATTTCCGTCAGCGTGTGCCAGTCGTTCTCATCGGCCTTGCGCAGTATGTCGCTACGGGTGGTATGCGTCGGTACGGCGCCTTGCGTGTTGAAGCGCGCCGCGTTGCCGACCACCCACAGCAGTTCGCTGTGATTGAGCCCGCGTATCCAGTGACAGGCGACCGCCGTGTTCTTGCGGGCGGTCTTACGCAGCATTTTGCGCAAAGTATCGAGCCCGGCTTTTGTGATCGGGGTCTGCCAGGTGCGATCCCCACGCCGTTCGGCGAACTGGTCGAGTATCCGGCGTGTCTCCTTGAGCGCGTTATTTTGGCATTGGGAGACGAGCAGGATGTTCATGAGGGCGCGGCTTGTCGGGCTTGTTCGGCCTGTTGTGACAGATCGTTGGCCACGTGCTGCACCGTCTCGATCATCCCGTCGAGCGCTTCAACCTGCGCCAGCCGTTCGATGCAGGCCTGACGGAATTCCTGTTCTTCGTCGCCGCGCACGGCAGAAATAAAGGCCTGCGGCAGGATGACACCGTCCTTGACGAGATCGGCCACGTCGAACACCAGCCCGCCGCGTCGTGTCTTGCCGTGCAGGACGGCCAGGCCGTGGGGTAGCCCCAGCACCCAGCAACAAGTCGCCGCTAGTCCGTAAGCCAGATAGTTGCCGTGGTCCAGGAACCGATTGGCCGGGTCGGTGCCGCTGCCGCGTTTAGCGCGTGTAAAGTCGCCGTAGTCCGTTGCCTCTACGGCCAGTTTGAACAGGTTCTTCGTTAGCCGGGCCTCGAGCGTGAGCAGATCGGTCGTAGTTTCAGTCGCGTCGATGGCGGCATCATGCCGGGCCACAGCCTCTTGTAGGGCTTTGGTATCGCAGGCAAAACCCGCGTCTTTCAAACCACGTTCGTCGATCCAAAGCGTGGAAATCCGCTGAAGGCGTGCTTTCTGAAACTGTTTGGCCGCAGCCAGCCGCAATGCGTCGTCGAACCAGAAGGCTACCCACCGCTGCAGATATTCGGTCGGCCGGTACTCGCTCTGTGGCGAGAGCCACGCTACATCGACGTCCACGTCGGTCGCAGAGAACAAGGGCGTGCCGCCGCCACCACAAAACCCCACTAGCACGCCGGCCTTGGCCAGTTCGCGCATCGCTGCTTGGGTAATCGATGTGCCCGTGCCTAGCAGCATCGAAGTGGTGTTGGCGATCGGGATATTCCAGTATTTCGACTCGCGCCCCTCGTCGGTGACGTAGGACACACGCCCGCCCTTCACGAGCAACCGGCAATACTGCAAGTAGTAAAGATTCGCCCGTTTGGAATGCAGAATCGTTTTTAGATCGCTCGGTGCGAGATCTTCCACGCGCGCTCTCTGGTTTCCCCCGTTCAGCGAACTTAAAAGAAAACGAGCGCGGTGTTCAAACGGCGCGAAGCGGGGTCCGTGGCTTTGAATACACCGTTAGCTTCAAGCGTAGACATGGGGACGCGCGGCGCATAAGATTTACATGTAAATCAAAATGCCGTCCACATGTCCAAGATGATCAATTTCCGAGCCGACGACGCGCTTGACGAGCGCTTGGCCCGGCTTGCCAAGCTTACCGGGCGCACGAAAACGTTCTACGTCCGCGAAGCCCTCGAACAACATATCGAAGATCTGGAAGACGCCTATCTGGCTGACCAGGTCATGGAGCGCGTCGAGGCTGGCACAGAACAGGTTTTTACCTTGGACGACATAGAGCGCGATCTTGGCCTGGCAGATTGAGCTCACCGACAGTGCCGCCAAAGCGCTGAGAAAGATGGACCCGCAGGCCGCTCGTCGCATCACCGAATTTCTACGCAGGCGGGTTGCGGGCGATCGTGATCTGAGCTGGTCCCCAGAATTTGGACAGGGCGCTAAGTGATGATCTGCTCCACAATGGCCGCACATGGCCAAGGAGCTTTTATGCGACGCAAACGCCGCAA